>OJOO01000851.1_pt1 | contig 14127 bp, 9 predicted proteins | sample 1598171 | NCBI WGS metagenome assembly OJOO01 (sample SAMN01915208, study PRJEB22387) | human gut metagenome | isolation source: stool | host: Homo sapiens | place: USA
GATTTTTTATCTTAAAAAAGTGTATTCGATAGGTTTAATATATAATGGTTGATCTTAATTTTATTAATAATGAAAACACGCAGGGATTTTTTAAAGAGGACCGCTTTGTTCGGTGCGTCTGCATTCATGGCCCCTTCATTGTTGGGGCGAGAGGGTGATGGGGATTGCTTCTTTTCTCAAGAGTCTGCCTCTTCCATGCTAGTTCCCATGGGCGATGCACTTAAAATTACCGGCACGTTCTTGGATGAGATATCCCATGATATTCCCCATCAGAATTGGGGGGAAAGGGAATGGGATCAGGATTTCCGGTATATGCAGAGTATTGGAATTGACACGGTCATAATGATCCGGTCGGGTTATCGCAAATTCATTACTTATCCTTCGGCGCATTTGCTGGGCAAAGGGTGTTATATGCCTTCCGTCGATTTGTTGGACATGTTCCTTCGGCTGGCGGGGAAATATCACATGAAGTTCTATTTTGGTTTATATGATTCGGGCAAGTACTGGGATACCGGTGACCTTTCGTGGGAGGTTGAGGATAACAAGTATGTGATTGATGAGGTGTGGAGCAGGTACGGTGAGAAGTACAAGAGTTTCGGCGGATGGTATATCAGTTGTTAGATAAGCCGTAAGACGAAGGGTGCCATTGATGCCTTTCATGCGATGGGCAAACAATGCAAGGATGTCTCCGGCGGTTTGCCGACTTTTATTTCTCCGTGGATTGACGGGAAAAAGGCCGTGATGGGTACAGATAAGTTGACAAAGGAGAATGCGGTTTCTGTTCAGGAGCATGAAAGGGAGTGGAATGAAATTTTCGATGGCATTCATGATGTGGTTGACGCCTGTGCTTTTCAGGACGGACATATCGATTACGATGAACTGGATGCTTTCTTTACGGTGAACAAAAAGCTGGCTGATAAGTATGGCATGAAATGTTGGACAAACGCTGAAACCTTTGATCGTGACATGCCCATCGACTTTTTGCCTATTAAGTTTGACAAGTTACGGATGAAGCTGGAGGCTGCCAAGCGAGCCGGTTATGACAAGGCCATCACTTTTGAGTTTTCTCATTTTATGAGTCCCCAATCAGCATATTTGCAGGCAGGACACTTGTATAATAGGTATAAGGAATATTTCAATATTAAGTGATTATGAATTTTATGCTCAGATTGTTTTGCAGTTGTTGTCTGTTCTTGGTTGTCTCAATCATGCAGGCTGCAATTTATCCAGATCCCGTTGAAGGCGTGGTGACCTGTAAAGGCAAAGGGCTTGCTGGTGTTGTGGTGACAGATGGTTTTGACGTGGTGCTGACTGATGCTCAGGGCCGTTATGAGTTGCCGCGCAACCGGGATGCTCGGTTTGTATATCTTTCCACGCCTGCAGGTTATCTGCCGCAAGAGGGTGGTGGGCATATCGCTTTCTTTTTCCCGCTTAAGAAAGGCCGTTTAAAGTATGATTTTGAATTGAAGAGGAATCTGAAAGATGATATGAAGCATGTGTTTATGGTACAGACTGATGTGCAAGTCAGCTGTCAGGAGCATTTAGACAGTTATCGTTCTTATGTAGGTAAGGCACGAGCCTTTATGGAAAAGTATGCCAAGGAGCGTGATGCCTTCGTGTTGGATTGTGGTGACATTGTGGGTAATACTCCTGGTTTATACCCAGATTACATTCAAGTGTCTGGCGGTCTGGGATTGCCTGTTTACCGTATCATAGGAAATCATGATATGGAAATGGGTGTACGTTCTTTTGAACATTCATACAAGACCTATGAGGACTATTTTGGTCCCATTTATTATTCTTTCAATCGTGGAAAGGCACATTATATTATACTAGACAATTGTTTTTATATCAATAGGGATTATCGTTATATAGGTTACATTGATGAACGTACACTGCAATGGATAGAGAAAGATTTGGCTTTGGTGCCGAAAGATCATCTGGTATTTGTAATGATGCATATTCCTTCCAGCACTACCAAGGACATCAAGTTCAATGCCTTGCTACCCGACGAGACAAGCAATGCCAATAGTCTGTATGATTTGCTGAAAGACCATGAGGCACACCTCATTACCGGACATACCCATGTGAACGGTAACGTGGTGTTCAACGACCGGTTAATGGAACACAATACAGCTGCTGTATGTGCAGGTTTTTGGAAATCCATGCTTTGTTCTGACGGTACCCCCCAAGGCTTTGGACTTTATGAGGTAGATGGTAATCAGGTGAAGTGGCACTACAAAGCGGTAGATTATCCGCTGGAATACCAGTTTCAGGCTTATGCTCCGGGTAGTTCGAAAGAGTTTCCCGAAGAAGTGCTGGCCAATGTCTGGAATTGGGATGAGCAGTGGAAGGTAGAGTGGTTCGAGAATGGTACTTGTATGGGTGAGATGACCCGTTGTAAAGGTTTGGATCCGGCTGCTGTAGAAGCTTTTTCCGATCGTGAAAAGATGGGTGCACTCTGGGTGAATGCTTTTCCTACCAATCATTTGTTTAAGGCTGTTCCTAAAGATAAAAAGGCTCGCATAGAAGTACTGGTGACCGATCGCTTCGGTACTGTTTATAAGCAACTTGTAAAAGAATAATTTGAATTTAATCGATAAATTTTATACTATGAAATCTTCGGTCAATATTGGTTATGTAGTTTTCTTGTCTGTTGTGGCTGCTTTGGGAGGATTTCTTTTCGGATATGATACAGCAGTCATTTCCGGTACCATTGCCAAGGTAACCGCTCAGTTTAATTTAGATACCATGTCGCAAGGGTGGTATGTGGGCTGTGCGTTGATAGGTTCCATTGTAGGAGTGCTCTTTGCTGGTATTTTAAGTGACAAGCTTGGTCGTAAACGTACCATGATTCTGTCGGCCATACTCTTTTCCATGTCTGCTATCGGTTGTGCGGTATGTGCAGATTTCAATCAGTTGGTGGTTTACCGTATTGTCGGAGGTGTAGGTATCGGTGTGGTTTCCATTGTATCCCCTCTTTATATATCCGAGGTGTCGGTAGCTCAGTATCGTGGACGCTTGGTATCACTTTATCAATTAGCGGTTACCATTGGCTTTTTAGGAGCTTATCTAATGAATTATCAGTTGCTTATGTATGCTGAGACCCATGCAGGAGCTGCCGATAGCTGGTTTAACTGGATTTTTGTGAATGAAGTATGGAGAGGAATGTTGGGAATGGAGACTTTGCCTGCTTTGCTGTTCTTTGCCATTGTCTTTTTTATTCCGGAAAGTCCGCGTTGGCTGATTGTCCGCAATCGTGAAGAACGTGCGGTCAATATTTTGGAGCACATTTACAGCTCTTCCAAAGAAGCGTTGGTGCAATTGAACGAAACGAAGTCTGTTCTTACTTCCGAAACCCAATCAGAGTGGTCCTTGCTTTTGTCGCCGGGTATTATGAAAGCCGTTATTATTGGTGTATGTATAGCCATCCTCGGACAGTTTATGGGAGTGAATGCAGTCTTGTATTATGGTCCTTCCATCTTTGAAGGGGCTGGCCTTTCCGGTGGCGATTCCTTGTTCTATCAGGTGTTGGTGGGGCTAGTCAATACCCTGACTACTGTACTGGCTCTTGCCATTATTGATAAAGTGGGTCGTAAGAAATTGGTGTATTACGGTGTTTCAGGCATGATTCTTTCATTGGTATTGATAGGCTTTTATTTTATTGCCGGAGAATCATGGGGCATTTCAAGCCTATTCCTGCTAGTTTTCTTTTTGTTCTATGTGTTTTGCTGTGCGGTTTCCATTTGCGCAGTCGTGTTTGTATTGCTTTCCGAAATGTATCCAATCCGGGTGCGTGGACTGGCCATGTCCATTGCCGGTTTTGCATTGTGGATAGGTACATACTTGATTGGGCAGCTTACCCCCTGGATGCTCCAAAATCTTACCCCCGCCGGAACATTCTTCCTGTTTGCTGCCATGTGTATTCCCTACATGCTGATAGTTTGGAAACTGGTGCCGGAGACCACCGGAAAATCATTGGAAGAGATTGAACGTTATTGGATGAAAACAAAAAATTGACCTTAATAATAGATATGATGAAAATTAGAAAAATTTTATTGAGTGGTTGTTTGGTGGCAACTTTATGCTCATGTGGTGGTTCTCAAAACGAGAATTTGAATCTTACTCTATCAAAAGATGCTCTGTTTGATAAAGTAAAAGGTGCTTGGGCCGGTCAGGTTATCGGCTGTACGTATGGAGGTCCTACAGAGTTCCGCTATCTGTCTACTATGATTCCGGATTCGATAGTGATGCCTTGGGGACCGGGTGAAATTAAAAAATGGTACGATGGTGGTGGCGGCCTTTATGACGATGTATATGTCGACCTGACTTTTGTGGAGACTTTTGAAAGATGCGGTTTGGATGCTCCGGCCGATTCTTTTGCCACAGCCTTTTTGGCTAAAGAATACCCTTTGTGTCATGCCAATCAGATGGCCCGTTACAATCTTCTTCATGGCTTGACTCCTCCTGCCAGCGGGCATTGGAAAAATAATCCCCATGCCAATTGTCTGGATTTTCAGATTGAAGCGGATTTTGCAGGTATCATGGCTCCAGGTATGGTAAATAGTGCTACTGAAATTTGCGATCGTGTAGGACACATCATGGCGTATGGCGATGGCTGGTATGGTGGTGTATATGTAGCAGCCATGTACTCTTTGGCTTATGTGAGCGATGATGTTGAGTATGTTGTGACAGAAGCGTTGAAGTCTATCCCTCAAGAGACTACTTTCTATGAGTGTATGACTGATGTTATCAACTGGTATAAGCAATATCCAAAGGATTGGAAGAAATGTTGGGAAGAAATAGAGAAGAAATGGGGAAGTAGCGATATTGATTGTCCCAGTTGTGTAGAAGTTCCTGCTAATATTGGAACTTGTGTAAATGGTGCGTATATCATTTTAGGATTGCTTTATGGACAAGGTGATTTTGAGAAGACGATTGATATTTCTACACGTGCCGGCCAAGATTCTGATTGTAATCCGGCTTCTTCCGGGGGAATTTTGGGAACAATGATTGGGTATAATCGCATTCCCGAGAAATTCAGAAAAGAGTTGACTGTGGTCGCGGATACTCCTTTTAATAATGCGGTGAGCTTTAATAAAGGTTGTGAATTGAGTTTTGAGCACGCTTTACAAATGATAGAAAAAAACGGTGGAAAAGTTGGAGGTGATGAAGTGATTATCCACTTCCAAGAGCCGGAATCAGTGCAACTGGAAATTAGTTTCGAAGGTTTGAAGCTTGATAAGAAAGTGGCAGTGGAGAATTGGATTGCTGATTTCCCAACTTTCGAATTTGAAGGTGTAGGAGCTGTAATTGAAGGTGAATTGAAAGGTGAGAATGTGCCCGAAGATTATGTTGCTGAGTTGGAGGTTTATTTCAATGATAGATTGATTGAAGTATGCAAGCTTCCGTTGAAGTATAATCACCGTAAGCATGAGCTGTTCTTTAATTATGTACAGCCTTATAGTAAATATGCAGTGACTTGTAAATGGGTAAACCCCGTTGAAGGAGCTGATATTTGGGTGAGAAATATAATTTCTTATACAACAGATAAATAATGTGAATGTAAAGGGCTGGTTTAGATGCATGCTGGATAAATAACGTTTCCAGCCCTGCTTTTTAAAAAAGAAAGAAGATGATGGATCTTAAGAAATTGGCGAATCAGTATAAGGACGAACTTATGAATAATGTTCTTCCTTTTTGGTTGGATCATTCCCAAGACACCGAATACGGTGGCTATTTTACTTGTCTGGATCGGGAGGGGAATATTTTCGACACGGATAAATTTATCTGGCTGCAAGGTCGGGAAGTATGGATGTTCTCCATGCTTTACAATAGGGTGGAGAAGCGTCAGGAGTGGCTTGATTGTGCCATTCAGGGTGGTGAGTTCTTGAAGAAATACGGGCACGATGGAAATTACAACTGGTATTTTTCATTGGATCGTGCAGGACATCCGTTGGTAGAGCCTTATAATATCTTTTCATACACTTTTGCAACGATGGCATTCGGGCAACTGAGTTTGGCCACCGAAAACCAAGAGTATGCGGATATAGCTAAAAAGACTTTTGACATTGTTTTGTCGAAAGTCGATAATCCGAAAGGAAAATGGAATAAGCTTCATCTGGGAACAAGAAACCTTAAAGGTTTTGCTTTGCCTATGATTCTATGTAACCTGGCATTAGAAATAGAGCATTTGCTTGACGAGGATTTTTTGGTAGAAACAATGGATACGTGCATTCACGAGGTGATGGAGGTGTTCTTGCGTCCGGAACTTGGAGGAATTATTGTTGAGAGCCTGAATGGCGACAATAGTTTGGTAGACTGTTTTGAAGGACGTCAGGTTACTCCGGGGCATGCCATTGAAGCCATGTGGTTTATCATGGATTTGGGTAAGCGGTTGAAACGCCCGGAATTGATAATGAAGGCTAAGAACACGGCTTTGAAGATGTTGGAATATGGTTGGGATAATGAATTTGGCGGTATCTATTATTTTATGGATCGCAAGGGATTCCCTCCCCAGCAATTGGAGTGGGATCAGAAACTCTGGTGGGTGCATATAGAGACGCTGATTTCATTGCTTAAAGGCTATCGGTTGACCGGAGACGAAAAATGTTTGGAGTGGTTTGAAAAAGTACATGGTTATGTATGGACGCATTTCAAGGATCAAGAATATCCGGAATGGTTTGGCTATTTGAATCGTAGAGGTGAAGTTCTGTTGCCTTTGAAGGGTGGCAAGTGGAAAGGTTGTTTCCATGTTCCCAGAGGGCTCTATCAATGCTGGAAGACCTTGGAAGAGATTGTTCTGGATAAACAATATTAAAAACTAATTCAATTGTTCGATTTTAAATTCTAGTTAAAATGAAAAACAAGTATTTTTGTTGGCTGTTCTTGTTGTTCACTTTGGTAAGTTTAGGTGCAAGTGCCCAAGTGAAGGTAGAGGGTAGTGTGTTCGACGAGATGGATAATCCGTTGATAGGTGTATCTGTTTTTACAGAGAATCGCAAGACTGGTGCAGTGACAGATGTGGATGGTCATTTTACGATTACTGTGCCCAATACTAAAGTGTCATTAACCTTTTCTTATGTAGGATATACTACTCAAAAGATTGCTCTGAAAGATAGAAAGCTTTTGAAAGTGGTTTTGAAAGAGGATTCCGAATTGTTGGATGAAGTGGTGGTAGTAGGCTATGGCACACAGAAAAAAATCAGTGTAACAGGTTCTATTGCTCAAGTGGGTAACAAAGAGTTGAAGAAGGCTCCAAGCGGGACACTTTCTAATATGTTAGCTGGACGTATTCCGGGGTTGATTGCTAAACAAAGCAGTGGACAGCCTGGGCAGGATGGTTCAAATCTTTATATTCGTGGTACAGGTGCTGGTGACGGTAACGCTTTGGTAGTAGTGGATGGTGTGATACAAGATTATTTTCCCTCTTTTTCTCCAGATGAAGTAGAATCAGTTACTATTTTGAAGGATGCCACAGCTGCTGCCGTGTATGGCGTACGTGCTGCTGCCGGTGTAATTTTGGTAACGACAAAACGTGGTACTGTACAAAAACCGACTGTAACGTTGAATTCTTCCGTTACGTTGAGCCAGAATACTAATTTTCCGAAATTTTTGAATGGTCCGGATTATGCCTATTGGTATAATAAAGCTCAGTTGATGGATGGTGTAGCTGAGGAGAATTTACGTTTTTCTCCCGAAGATATTGAACGTATAAATAATCCTGGAGAGGATGAAGAGATCTATGGTAATACAGACTGGTTTGATTTGCTTTTTAAAAATGTAGCTCCTACATATACGAATACGGTTTCTGTTTCTGGTGGTAATGAGCGTATCAAGTTCTTTGCTTCTTTGGGAGCTTATAATCAGGAAGGTATTGTCGAAAACACATCTTATGATAAGTATAATTTCCGTTCAAACTTGGATGCTAAGGTAACTAATAATATTGATTTTTCTTTGAATTTATCTGGGTTTGTAGATGACCAGCGTTCACCGGGTGCTTCTGTTGGTCCGAATGCTTATGCGGGAGTATTCCAACAAGCGATGTTGTCTTATCCTTATTTGAGGCCTTATACCAAAGACGGTATGCCTATAGCAAGTCAAAATACAGCAGGTAATGGTAATAATAACCCTTTAGGTGCCAGAGACTTGTCTGGATATCAATCAAGTAAGACTACTAAGTTTCAAGGTGATATTTCTTTATGTTATAAGTTGCCTATCAAGGGGCTTTCAGCAAAATTGGATGCTGCTTTTTTGAAGAGTCATTCAATGAGGAAAGCTGCAATGACACCGTATAATGTTTATTCTTGGAATCAAACGACACATCAGGGTAATGTTGAAAAAGGGCGTATCTGTTCAATGGCATCTGTCTCACACTGGTACGGTTCCCAGCAGCGTTATACGATAAGACCTACCATTGAATATGCTAATAAATTTGGTAAGCACGATGTCTCAGGTTTGTTCTTGTATGAATATGCCAGAGAAGATTATGAAGGAATATCTGCTGGACGGGAGGATTTTCCGATTACAGATATAATGGATATGAGTTACGGTTTGAAAGTCAGCGAAAATTTAGTCAAGGGCAGTCATAGTAATGACAAACGTGCAGGCTATGTTATGCGTTTTAATTATGCTTATGATGAAAAGTATCTGCTTGAGTTTACAGGACGTGTGGATGCTTCTACTGCACTTCCGGCTCATAACCGTTGGGGCTTTTTCCCTGCCGTTTCTGTCGGTTGGCGAATTTCTCAAGAAGATTTCTTTAAAGAAGCCGTTCCTTTTATGGATAATTTAAAGATTCGTGCTTCTATAGGACGTTTAGGTAGTGATCGTGCTATTGAGAGCACTATGACTTATTTTTCTACAGCAACCTTATCTGCTGACCCCGTAGTCGTATTTGGTACTAATGCTTTGAAAGATATAGGTATGAGTGGGCCTATTTGTCCGGATTTGAAATGGCAATTGACTGATACCTATAATATTGGTGTTGAGTCTAATATGTGGAATGGCCTATTGGGGCTTGAATTGGATGTATTCTACATGAAGACCACTCGTTCTCTGGAAGGTCAGTCTGGGAAATTTCCACCTTCTTTAGGCAGTTACTTCCCGGGATATATTAACTATGGTTCACATGACAATCGTGGTTTTGAATTGGTATTGACGCACCATAATAAAATTCGAGATTTTAATTATCATGTACGAGGCAACTTGTCATGGGCTCGTAACAAAATCTTGAAAGTTACAGAAGATGCTAATGTGCCGATTTATAAACGTGCTACAGGGCAAAGTATGGGACGCTATTTGGGATTCGTTGCAGAAGGATTATTTCAATCGGAAGAAGAAATAGCTCACAGCGCTTTGTTTGAAGGGTCTACAAATACAAAACCAGGTGATATTAAATTGAAAGACATTAACGGTGATGGAAAGATTACTTGGGATCAAGATATGGTACCCATTGGTCGTAGTAGTATTCCGGAAATGGTATTTGGATTAAATTTAGGAGCTGAATGGAAGGGATTTGATTTCAGTATGTTCTGGCAGGGAGCTGCTATGTTCGATGTGAATTTATGCGGTATTTATGATAGTGGAATTCGTGACGATACGTTCTATACCCGTCCGTTTTATGCTGATGGAAATACCCCTTATTATTTGGTGGAAGGCTCTTGGCGTCCTGATAATCCCAATGCAAAATTTCCTCGTTTAGGGATTGAGGCTCGCGATAATGGTGGAAAATTCTCTTCTTGGTGGGTAAAAGATGGTACATATTTACGTTTGAAATCAGTTCAGTTAGGTTATACACTTCCTAAGAAATTGACGGAAAAGGCTGGATTTAGAACTATTCGTGCTTATGTGAGTGGTGGTAATTTGCTGACTATTTGTGGACTGGATTATATGGATCCGGAAATGCCTGGAGTAAATCAAGGATATTATCCTCAGCAGCGTACTTATGAATTTGGTTTAAACATTACTTTCTAAAAATTTAATCAGATGAAATCTATAAAGAAAATATTAACGGTATTCACTTCTACTTGTTTCATATTGGGTAGTTGTGATATTGATCCAACATTAACATCTTCATATCCTTCTGATATTATTTGGTCGAATGAATCTAACTTGATTACTTATATCAATGGTTATTATTCATTGGTGGGTGGTTATTATGGACTTGGAGGTGAAGCTTGTACTGATATGTTGAAGCAGAATAATCCTGTATCTGATTATAATCAATTCGTTTTTGGTTCGATGCCTATAACAACTACTAGTAATATGTTTGATACTTGGGGGGGGAGCCACTCCTCACAATTGTCTTTGACTCGTTTTTTGGAAAATCTAGAAAAGAATCGAACTAATTTTTCAGACTCGATTGCTACACTTGCTGAAGCACAAGTCCGCTTTTTCCGTGGTGTAACTTGTTTTAATTTAGCTAAATGCTATGGTGGGCAATATATAATCTATAGACAACTTCCTGTGTTAGGTGAGAAAAATCATCCGCTTTGTTCTTCTCAAGAAGGTTGGGATTTTATTTATGAGGATTTGAAGTTTGCCGCCGAACATTTGCCTACAAAAGATAAAGTGGAATTGGGATGCTTGAGCAGTGGTGCTGCTTATGGTATGTTGGCTCGTGCTATGTTATATGCTGAACGTTGGAAAGAAGCTTCTGATGCAGCAGCTCAGGTAATGAACCAAGATTATGAGCTATATGAAGATTACGGTAAACTGTTTACCAATTCGCGTTTGGTGCCGGTTGAAAATAAAGAAAGTGTCATAGAATTCGGATATCTGAAGGATAAGTTCACTTATTCTTTTGATTATTTCTATTGTCCGCCAAGTGATGGTGGTTATGCTGAGATTTCTCCTACAGAAGATTTGGTTTCTTCTTATCAAATGGCTGATGGTAGTGAATTTGATTGGGATAATCCTGAGATGGCTGCTAATCCTTATGAAGGGCGTGAGCCGCGTTTTTATGCAACAATCTTGTATAACGGTTGTCAATGGAAAGGGGAAACTTTATATACTTATGAGGGTAGTAAGGATGGTTTTGGCTTGGGAGGAGGTACTACCAGTACAGGCTACTACATGCGTAAGTTGATGAAAGAAGCCATTCAACCCAAAGGCACGAGTTTTACTGGTCAGGGAGATTTGACTTATTATTATATGCGTTATGCTGAAGTGCTGTTAATTTATGCAGAGGCCATGGCGATGCAGGATAAGTTGCCGGAGGCTTTAGATGCTTTAAATCAGGTCAGGAGAAGAGCTGGTTTTACTAAGGATTTAACGGCTGCTACCCAAACAGAATTCATGAAATTACTTCGCCATGAGAGAAAGATTGAACTGGCTTTTGAAGGCCATCGTTTTTGGGATCTTCGCCGTTGGGGGTTGGCATCTACTGTACTGAACGGTACAAGTATGCATGGAGTGAAGCCGATTAAGGTCGGTGATAATGAATTTACATACGAAGTTGTAGATATTGATGGCGGCAAGACCCGTGTTTGGGAAGAACGTTATGCCAGATTCCCTATACCCCTTGGTGAAATAGAACAGAATGAAGCAGTTCAACAGTTTGATGAATGGAAGTAAAAAATCAATTTATTTGCTGAATGTATTAACTTGAAAATAAAAATTAACCATGAAAATATTAAGTAAATTATCAGTAATCGCTTGTTTGTGTTGGGCTACATTGGCATCGTGTGAGTCTCCTGATTATGAAACAGGCCGTACTGCTCAAGTGAACGGACTGATGAGTGTTACCATACAGATTCCGGGAAATCCATCGAAATTTGCAGCCACCAAGACTGGACCTTATGAAGAAAATGAAGAGATTATTGTTAAGGTACCTACGACAGATGAAACCCCGTTGGATCTAACACGTCTTATCTGCATGGTGAATGTAGAACACAATTGTTATGTTACTCCTGCGGTTGGTGGTGAGATGGATTTTACAAATCCTTATCCTATAACGGTAGTGGATGCATTGGGAAATAAGCATCATAACACGATTCGTGTAGTGCCTACTCCTCCGAAGACTAAATATGCTAAATTATGGGAGAAAAATGCCGCTTTACTGAATATGTCATCTAATACTACCGGTTTGGCTTTCTATCAGAACTACTTGGCTATTCAAGAGTACAATGCTCCTATTAAATTGTATGATAGAAATAGCGGTGAGTTTGTGAAGGAAATCCCTGCAGCAAGTACCTTTATGATGAGAGCTCGTACAGATGATGCCGGTCATTTGATTACAAACCGTGAAAATGTTTATGGTGCAGGATTTATGGTCTATTACTATTCAGAGGAGACTCAAGAACATATTAATCTATTGAATTGGACAGCTGATGCAGGATGTCCCGATGATTTGGGTTATAACATGAGTGTGAAGGGGGATGTAACTAAAGGAGTAGCTTATATTTATGGTATGTGTCCTCATAATATGGAAATTTATTATTGGAAATTGGAGGATGGTCAATTGGTAACTCCTGATGCAAAACCGAATGTACTTCGTTATGGCCCTGCTGGTGGCGATTGGACCAGCGCTCCAATGATACAACGTGCAACTCTTGAAGATGATTCTAAGCATTATATTGCTTATAATCGCTATTCTGGCGCTACCGGCGATGACGCTGCTTATAAAGCTAAATTTAGTATGTTTACTCCGGCTTATGAAATTACGTCTTTGAATCAAGACAATCACGAGTATCGCATCTTAGGATTTAATGTGTTCAATATTGAAAACGAGACTTATTTAGCGTTGAACGACCAGCAAGCGGACACTTGGTCTGGTGGCGTTTCTACATTGAGTGTTTATGATATTACCGACCCGTCTAAGATGGAATTGGGACCTGATGATGCAGGTTATGATAAGTTCTGTTTATTCAGGGGTGAATGGTCTCCTTATGCTACAAGTTATAACTCTTGGGGTGATTTGACTACTGCCATTGTGCCTACAGATACTGGATATGATATTTATATTGCAACTTGTGTGATTGGTGGTGATACATCCCAAACAACAATACGCATGTATAAGATGACTTGGTATCGCCAATAAGAAGTAACATGTAGCTGGTGATTGATAGGCGGGAATTCGTCTTAAGAGTGATAATCCCGCCTATTTTTGTTTTTTGGGTTTTTATTAATTAGTTTATCGGACTTAGATTATGACATGTAAGAAAGTACTTTTTTCCCTTATGGCTTTATTGAATATTTTTACAGTATGGGGACAAAAAGAGACATTGAAATTCAATCAGAATAGAACATTTAAAATAGTACAGTTTACGGATGTCCATTATAAATATGATGATCAGGTCAATTCTCAGGTAGCACTGGATCGTATGAATGAGGTCTTGGATATAGAGAAGCCCGAATTTGTAATATTCACGGGAGATGTTGTGGTTTCTAACGAATCTTTTAAAGGGTTGGATATAGTGTTGGACGTTTGTATCAAACGTAATATTCCTTTTGCTGTCGTATTTGGTAATCATGACGACGAATACGATCATACCCGTCCGGAACTCTATGACTATATTGCGAAGAAGAAAGGCAGTCTAATGCCTACCCGTATAAGTGAGGTGGTTCCGGATTATGTGCTGACTGTGAAATCTTCAAAAGATAAGAATAAAGATGCGGCATTACTGTATTGCATTGATTCTCATTCTTATACTCAAATTAAGTCAGTTCCGGGTTATGATTGGATTAAATTTAATCAGATAGCTTGGTATCGTGAGCACAGTAAGAAGTTTGCAGAAAACAACGGAGGTATACCTCTGCCTGCATTGGCTTTTTTCCATATTGCTCTCCCAGAATATAAAGATGCATTACTGGAAGATAAAAACCGTTTGTTTGGTTGTAAGGGAGAAATGGTATGTTGTCCAACTACCAATTCTGGCTTTTTCACTTCAGTTAAGGAGTGTGGTGATGTGATGGGTATCTTCGTTGGACATGATCATGATAATGATTATGCAGTAGCATATAAAGAAGTGTTGTTGGCTTATGGTCGTTATACAGGTGGAAAAACTGTTTATAATGATTTGTCTTCTAATGGAGCTCGTGTCATTGTTTTGCATGAAGGTGAACGTAGGTTTGATACTTATATTCGCGTAGCTAATAATGAGATGGAATCTTTTGTCACTTTTC
>OJOO01000876.1_pt1 | contig 13909 bp, 8 predicted proteins | sample 1598171 | NCBI WGS metagenome assembly OJOO01 (sample SAMN01915208, study PRJEB22387) | human gut metagenome | isolation source: stool | host: Homo sapiens | place: USA
CTTTCATTATTATGGTATATTACTATTCGATAAATATTTCATTGACATAGCGTTTTTAACTTATTTGTAAAATCGAAATCACTAAATTAAATCCAATCATATCACTGCACTCTACATTGATATTATCCGTTATTCTAATTGTTTCCTGTATATAAAATCCAGTGTATTACCATCTTTATCTTTCCACTCATTCCATCCATTGGCTGGCCGCCCTATACAAAAATCGGCGGCTGTACTGGGGCTGGAGAAGGTTTTGTCAGAATCCATTATCCAAACACCGTTATTCAAAGTAGCATATTCCTCGACCATCTTTTCTCGCTTTGCTTTCCATGTAAAAGAAGGAACGCAATTATTGGCGATGATACTACCCTTTAACACAGTAAATCCTGCAGAATTATAAAATCCTTTTGCATTACAGCCTCGGGCTTTTGTATAAAACAGGTGCTCTTCCTTTGGCTGGGATATTTCAAAGATGTCACAACCAATGAATGATGCGAGGAACCTGATATCCTCAAAAAACTCATCCATGGCATCTCTCTGATGTTCGGGAAGATTTGGAGCTTTGGGAATCTGCTTGTTCTCATTCAATACAAACGAGTTCGACTGTTTGGCTACTACAATTGCGCGATATTCCAGATATTGCACGTCGGCTTTGGTCATATCTTCGTCTTTTGAAACAAAGACAAGCGCTTTCTGCCAGAATGCTTTTTTGCTGTCATGGTCTTTTACCCGTTCCTTAAAATTTTCGGTTTCTCCGATATAGGCCTGCGGTTTCGTCACCTCATCTTCTCCGATCAGTATGTAGAACGCCGGCTTGTGCAGTTTCTCCTGCTCATTCAGATAGGCCAAGTTCGAGCGTGGAATTACAAACATCTGACAAATCTTGTTGCTGATGAATGCATACTGCGTTCCTTTTGGATCGCCGTCAATGAGGTATGTAGTTATTGTTTTTCCCATAATGGTAATATTTATACAACAAATTCATTTAATTCTTCTTTCAACTGTTTCCAATTCGGGAAATATTGAGTTAGTAAAGCTGTATACTCTTCATTGTGTAATCTAACTTTGATATGTAATAATTCATGTACCACAATATATTCAATGCAACGAACAGGTTTCTTGATTAATTCAAGGTTAAAAATAATATTTTTCGTACTGTGATTACAACTTCCCCACAATGTTTTCATCTGCTTGACTTCCCATTTATTTGCCTTTACCCCTAAAAGATATTCCCATTTCGCAATTAGAGGAGTAAGTATCGATTTAAATTCAGATCGATACCATTCTCGTAGCACCTCCGCTCGACGCTCTGCAGATGCTCCGTCTCGAACATATAGTTTAATATATTCATTCCCCTGAATCTCTACTTTTGCAGGAGCATTATGATACAAAACCTTTAAACGGTATCTTTGCCCCTTAAAGTAATGATTCTCTCCAGATACGTATTCGCGGGGTGTTTGGCGATTCTGACCAAGAATCTGGGTTATACGTTGATTTATCCACGGCATTTTCGTAATCAAGAATAATCGCACAGCCTCCTCAGTCATTCCAATAGGTGCAGACACATGAACACGAGCATTAGGTGGATATATTGTAAGATGTATATTCTTAATTTCCTTCCACTCGACTTCTGCAAATATATTAGAAACATTAATAATAGTCATTAGTATTCTTTTTGTGCAACGATCAGCTGCATTATATCATCGAGCTTATCTTGTTCTACTCCTTTCAATGCACTTTCAACAGCCCTTCGCAATGCTCTCATCTTTTTCAGACCACTACTGTCCATATCCCTAAAACCATCGCGAGCATTTGCTTTGATAATTTCGTGAATACGGAGTGCCAAAGCTTCATTTCCTCCAAGATTATCATAAAGAGCTTGTTTCCCCTTTGTATCAATGGTTGCAGGGTATTTTGTCTTAATGGTCAATCGAGCCTCTTTCAGTTTCTCAATGAGTTGTTTTATCAATTCCTTATATTGGATCTTACCATCTTTCTGTTCTTGAAGCAGGTGGTTGAGCAAATCAGACATTTTATCAAAGTAGGCTGGATTGTTCGGACGCTCGCTGATAATCATCTTTCGCATATTTGCCGCCAAAATCTCTGCAACAGAACGTTCATTCTGCTTGATTTTCTTTGGCAGCGCATCAATCGCCTTATCACCCTCCGTATCAATCAAGTCGAGAAATGAGATATCGGCTAAATCCACCAATTTCTCACTATCTTCTGCTCGTACATAGTTATCAATAAGCTGACGCATTGCTGGATCATAATATTTCAAATCGAGCGCATCTCCACTTTTTAATTTTATTTCATCTTTGATATCATTAAAATAGTCAACCTGCTTTTTGATATCGGCAGCCTCCTCTGCTGTATAGCCAGCCTGTTCCATCTCATTGGCTATGTCAATATAACGGCGCACCAAACGCGACACAAGTTTATAGAAGGTTTCGCGTTTATTGGCATTCCCCTCACATTCATTTTGCTGATTTTCAACAGGAGTATTCTCCGCATAGACAAAATATGCAAAATAACCTTCTCGCGTTTGCGGATGTATCACCTCACACATCGTATATACTGCCTGTAATGACTCTTCCAAGGCCTTGCGACCTTCGGCAAGACGAGTCAAAAGAAGGCCTTTAACATCGTCGGCATCGTAACCATCAAATGCCCCATTCGTATAATCCTCAATTGCACTCTTTACTGCTCCAAACAGATCTTGGTAATCAATAATATACCCGAAATCTTTTTCCTCACTATCTACTCGATTCACACGACAGACCGCTTGGAAAAGATTGTGATCCCGCATTTTTTTATCGATGTAGAGATAGGTTGCCGACGGTGCATCAAATCCGGTCAATAACTTATCTACGACAATCAGCAACTTCATATCTCCGGGATGGTCCGTAAACTCCTTTTTCGCCCAAGTTTCAAACTGTTCAGGAGTTTTGTCGCCGATCATTCTTTGGTATATCTCATATTTTGTGAGATCCTCGGTCTCTCCATCACCTTGATACTCATCTTTTACCGATGCAGTACTTGCATCGTAACTTGTAACCACAGCGCAATGCCCTTTCAACTCTGTCGATTGAAAAACCTCCCAGTAACGACACGCCTGATAAATACTGTCGGCCACAAGCATGGCATTTCCATAGCCGCCTGCCAAAGCCCGTTTGGTACTCATATCTTGGCAAATATCCGCGACGATACGGTCGATACGCTCCTTACTGCTAAACAGCTTCTCCATTTTTGCCCAACGCTCTTTCAGAGCTGCCCGGGCGACCGAACTCAAGCCCCTAGTCTTCGCGTCAAACCACTCATCGATTTTCTCTCGTTTGCCCAAGTATTGTTCTACATTTCGAGCCTCATAACGCAAGTCAAGAATAACCCCATCTTCTACAGCCTCATTAAACTTATAGCTATGTATATAAGAACCAAAGGTCTCTATCGATTTTTTCTTATCCGTATGGAGCAAAGGCGTACCCGTGAAACCTATCAGCATCACATCGTCGCCCATTATATGCTTCATGGCTTCGTGGAGCATGCCTCCTTGTGTGCGATGACATTCATCAATAAAGACATAAATATTACCCTTCGCTCGAAAATCAGCGGGGAGCGATTTTGCCAACTCTTCAAGATACAAGTCGAGCGACTTACTTGCCTTCTTATTTCCTACCGATATGGCATCGCCGTCATTCTTATTGCCAAATTTGTGAATCAACGTGCAAATCAACCAAGGTTCGGCAGCATTGAGCATCTCAATCAGCTTACCACCGCTCTTGGCTCGCTGAATCTGCTCCCCTGCATCTTTGAAGCCCGATTCTATTTGTTTGTCCAGCTCATCGCGGTCTGTAATAATCACCACACGAGCATCACTTACGTTTTCACGTATCCATCGGGCCAGCCAAATCATCGTAAGCGATTTACCCGAACCCTGCGAATGCCATATAATACCGTTTTGCTTCTTGCGAACCCTGGGTTGAGCTGCCTTGACGGCAAAATATTGATTAGGACGTGCCGCCTTTTTTACACCTCCATCGAAGATGATAAAATCATGGATATATTCCAATAACCTTGCGGGCTCAAAAAACTGCAACACACTACGATCCAACTCATTGGGATACTCACCCACTGTAAAATGCGATGGCTGGCACGGCTCGCCACACGGTTCTTTCCAACGCAACCAGAATTTTTCGGGAGTTTTGATTACCCCATAGTGCAATCCCTCAGTATCGTTACCCGCAAAAAGTAACTGTATGGTCGTGAAGAATCGAGGAATATAACCGTCCTGCTGGTTACGGATATTCTGGCGAATACCCTCGTGAGCAGAGACCGTACTACGCTTGAGCTCGATTACGACAAGAGCAATACCATTGACATAAACGACCAGATCGGGACGGCGGTCACTTTCGCCTTGAATGGTTACTTCCTCGGCTATCTGGAAATCATTCTCCATCGGGTTCGCCCAGTCGATAAGGTGTACCATCTTTTTCTTTTCGGTCACCTCGGCCTGTACATTCACGCCATAGCGCAACAAAGTATACACCTCCTTGTTGGCGTTATATAATCCCCCACCAAGAGAGTTTGCCGCTTGCTTGAATTTAGCGATGGCACTCCGTATCTCTTTGTCGGTATAGCCACGCCGCGAGAGGTATGCCGTGAGCAACGTTTCTTCGATATTAGCGTTACCCTCACGAGTCTCCCAGTTTCCGAGATAGGTGTACTTTAAGACATTCTTAAAAAGCCCTATCAACCTGTTTTGCGTTACACGCTCCTTTGCCCCGATGTTTGTGTCCATAAGTCTATTTTATCTTTAATCTTATTTGTCCCGTTAATAGCTTTTGCATCATGCCCGATTTTAAGAGGCGGTACTTATCTCGCTGGGCTTCAAGGTCGTCTATCTCTTTATCCATATCGTTCAGAATTGTAGCAATCGCTTGCTGTTCTTCGATATTCAGAGGCATACAAATTACAAACTCTTCAAAAGTAGGTAATCTTAAAGAGTCTACTGTTGCCTTAACAGTTAAAGATAATGCGTACTCTCCAAAATATCGTGACATATAGAAGAATATATATTTACCACACACATTATCTGCAAAGTCACTAATTTTATATACTCTTTGATGATAGTCAAATTTACCATTAATGTAATGAAATATACTACCAATACCACCTTCCCCTGGCACTAATATAGCTTCTCCATCATAGGAATATGAATCAATCGCATAAACCTTCTGTGAACGTACAAAAAATGGATATTTACCGTTATCAACAGCTTGATCTCCATTGCAACTACCCGTTTTAATATGAGAAATTGCTCCTAACTTCCTTTCCATCCATGGGCCAGAAAAGCCGGGGAGACGTTTTTTGCCGGTTAGGAGTTGTTGCATCGCCCCTTGCTTAATCAGGCGTTTCTTGGCGATTTTCTTATCCAATGCCACAATCAATCCATCTATATCACTCAGCGCCTCCGCAATAGCCTGCTGTTCTGCAATAGTTTTCGGGAAACTAATTTCAAGAGAATTAAGAAGATTCTTATTTAACCCTCCTCGTCCACCATCTCCTGATGAAAGCAATCGTAAATACTCATATTTACTGTCTACAACATAATATAAGTATAGAGAATTGTATTTATCATTAGGCAATATCGCAGCAATTGATTGATTAGTACACAGAGAAATATAATTATATGCAGCTGTTCCTCTTGTTTTTCCTTGTCCAGCCAAACCAATTAATACACAAAATGGAGGTATTATGCGTGTGCTTGAATTTAATAATCCTTCGGTTGTTATTCGACCTTTAACATCAAAAACAAATTTCTTATTTAGTTCTCCAGAACTCATCCACATAATACTTCCGCCCCAATACTCTGGACGTTGAGTACTAGGAGTACCTCCCGTAATAATCGAGGTGAAATCAGATATTCGTTTCACCTCCCAATCTTCGGGTATTATTCCCAACTCGGTTTGCTTATATCCTTGTGGTATATTCATATTTTCTTCAATGGACTTTTATCGGTATATAATTGGGATTGTTCACATCGCAACCTTATATTGCTTTGCCCAGCCGTTGTTTATATATGAAACAAGTTCCGACTTGATGTCTATTTTATTCTCAGAACTACTCATGTTTTTTATCATTTATAATACACTTGGGAAACATATTATACACTCTTATGGCATCTTCATATCTATCCTTAATCAGGACAAATTTCGGAGATTTTCTGATTTCAGAATCTGTAGCAATCATTGTGTCTTTATCACTTGAATAACAAGGCTGATTATACGAGGCTGCCGCAAACTCTTTTAGATTATTAAGTATAGTATCCAGCTCTTCATATTCATCAATCTGCAAACAATATTGTATTGCTTCCAATGCACTAACAAATGCTTTTACGCATTCCCCACTTTTATACAACATATAGCTACGATTGAGCGCAATGTCATAACGACTACGTGCCGATATTTTCTCTATCTTCTCTCGCTGGCTATTTATTTCCACCTTGAGTTTCTCCATCTCTGCAAGTTTGTTTTTTATCTCCAATGCATTGATGATTTGCCACCCAACTGCAAAAGTTACTAAAATACCAATCATAGTAACCATTACTCCAATGAAAGTATCAAGAGACACATCTGCAAGCGAGACATTACAGAAAATCAACAATAGAGCAATTACCAATATACCGACAACGGCTAATAATAGAAATATGATCTTGAGATTTTTCTTCATAATAACCAGTTTAATATCCCATCTGTTTCAAATGTGCAGCAACCTTTGCTTCTAAATCGGCTATCTCGGCATCAATCTCGGGGAGCGTCTGGGCATAACGCTCCGCAAGAGCCGAAACTTTGGAAGTGAACTGCTGGCTGATACGCTGCATCTCGCCATCAAGGCGCAAGGCAAGCGATGCGAACCACTTCCGCTCGATAACCAAGCGCTTGATATCCGCCTCGGACAAATCGGCATACTTGACGACAAGAGCAGTAAGCAGGTCGTACTTGAGCTCCTTGATCAGTTTCTTATTGAGTGATATATCACCTTTGAGGTCGAGATACTTTTGCAGTACGGCAATTTCGTCGGCATCGGTTCTTTTATCGAGCGCCTTCATTCGTTTCTTGATATTGGCATCAGTCATCTTACCATCGGGGAAGTTGCCCTCATCGAGGTAATTCTCCGCCTGCTCCTCAACCAATTCCGCAAGCTGTGTCTCATTTTGTGCCAGCAACTCCTCGGCCGCAGCAATAACATCGCGCTTCTCTGCAAAATACTCGTCGATAACGATTGGTACAGGTAGCAGGTCGCAAACGACATCTTCGGGCGTAGCAGCCTTTTTCTCTTTCTTCTTGGAAGCTGGTTGTGGCGTGTACAGTTGCACCGTCCAGCCTCCGGACGAAATCATATAGCAATCATCTTGCATCGTTTCACCCCAGTAGTTCATCAAACTGTCATAGACATCATACGCATCGACAAGCGACTTATCTGCCTCGAAGACAGCCAACAACGAGTTACCCAGCTGCTCGATAAGTTTCTTGGGAGCAAAACCCGGGACGAGAGCGTAAAGTTGAGCCCGGTGAGAATCGCACCACTCGGCAAAACTCTTCTGGAACACCTCTTTCTGATTACGGAAATCTACATTCCCGGTAACAGCATCACGCACTGCCTCCGGGTTACACTTCAAAGAATAGTAACCTTTGCGCGTAAGATGGTCGCAAAAGAGGTCATCACAAAGCGACGGACATACCTCCCAATAGGTATCGAGTTGGTCTATATCGTGTTTGGGCAAACCTCCATGAAGGTGTGCATCGATATCTTGCAGAATCTCCGTATCGGGAGCAGATATATAGCGAGGAATGTTGAGATTGTAATCGTTACGTTCAATCTCCTCCATAGGCACAAAGCGCGCATAATGAGGCACATCGCGTTGTGCTTGCCACACATCGACAATGCGACGAATATCCTGCTCTCGCAGACGATTCTTGGCTCCATCTTTGATATATCCACCTTTGGCATCGATCATAAACACTCCCTTACGCCCTGCTGCTTCCGACTTTTCTATAATGATGATACAAGCCGGAATACCTGTGCCGTAAAAAAGGTTGGCAGGGAGTCCTATGATTCCCTTGATATACCGTTTTTCGGCAACGAGATATTTACGAATCTGAGCCTCGGCATTGCCTCTAAAAAGGACGCCATGAGGCAAAATGCAGGCGGCACAGCCGGTCTGTTTCAGAGAGCGTACGATATGGAGAAGGAAAGCATAATCGCCATTCTTTTCCGGCGGAACACCTATTTTAATGCCTTCGCCCCAACGATGGTATTCATCTTCGAACTTTGCACTCTTCAACCACGACTTTGTTGAAAAAGGCGGATTTGCGACAATATAGTCGAAGGTCTTTAACTGGTCGCCTTCCTTAAATTGAGGATCATTAATCGTATCGCCTTGTCTGATATCGGCATAGATTTCATTATGGAGAATCATATTCATTTTTGCCAAACCGACAGTAGCATTGTCTTTTTCCTGACCATAGAGAGTTGCCCCACCGGGAGTTTCACACATAGCACGAAGAAGCAGGGAACCCGAGCCGCAAGTAGGGTCATAGATAGTCGTCTTTTTCCCATTTTTGGCATTTCCTAACCCGATAACCTCGGCCATCACACGACTGACCTCGGCCGGAGTATAAAACTGGCCTTTACTCTTACCGCTCTCTGTGGCAAAATTCTTCATCAGATACTCATAAGCATCACCTATAAGATCGTCATCTGCCGCTCTATTTTTGCTAAAATCGAGGTTCTCATTCTGGAAAACGGCAATAAGTTTACTTAGAGTTTCAACTTTATCCTTTCCTTTGCCCAGCTTGGTGTCATCTTCAAAATCGGCTACAAAAACGCCACCAAGTTGATTTTCCTCGGCAAGAGCAGCCATCTTTTTATTCATCTCCTCCCCAATATTCGGGTTACCTTTGAGAGCGACAAAATCCTCAAAGTAACAACCTTTAGGTATATCTATATCGAAACCTTCGTCATTACGCTTTTTATCGCTGATATATTTAACGAAAAGAATGACCAACACATAATCCTTGTATTGACTTGCATCCATACCGCCGCGAAGTTCGTCACAGCATTTCCACAATGTACTATATAGTTCTGACTTTTTTACCGCCATAATGATTTTTCTAAGTTCTATTTAATATTTCCGCTATTTTAGAATGGTTGTTTCCGCAACCACTCACTCATAAAACGATCGTAAATGATATACCCGCAAGGTGTCTGGTAGATCAATTCGTTGTCGAGCAGTTTCTTTAATGAAGCACTGACACTGCTCGCCGCACGAAGCCGATGTCGACTGATAAAATCTCCAGCCAGCACTTCTTTGACACACCCCTCTCGGGCAATAGCTTTCAACAGGCACACCTGACCGAAAGAATATGTTTTCAGCAAGTCTGCATACATGTAACTATACTCGGATAAAATCTGCTCTGTGGCGTATGCAACCAGTTCCATATCCACATTACGATCGTACCCGTACAGGCGGTTAAGGAGACACTGCACATACCAGGTATGACCCTCGTACTTTTCATATATTGAATTGAAAACTTCTTGATGCAATTTCACATTGTGCTCGGCAAAATGCCCTGTTGCAAAACTTGCGTATTCGTCCCGTTGTATCGGACCGATTGTAAGCGGTTGCGTACTTTGATAGAACGGCCTTCTCGACGAAGTGAACATCTCCTGCATCTGACGTTGTTTGCTGCCGACAAAGATAAAATTTACATTGGGCAGGAACTGGATATAGGAGCGCAACAATGCTTCAACACCTTTCTCCGGGTATTCAACAATCTGCTGGAACTCGTCTATGGCAACATAGCATCGTTTCTCTGACGAGCCCAGATACTCGAATATCTCTTTCAAAGTGTTTTCTTCCTCGGCCGGAGCCACATCTATCGTCACCTTAGGAACACCTGTCAATTCGTCAAAAGTAAACACGGGGCGGCAGCTGCGGACAAACTTACTTATACGACTCAAAGCCTTTTGCGGGGCGGAGTCCAGCTGTCCCAACACTGTACTGGCAAATAATCGTACAAAATCGCCTAATGACTGGGTTGAATAGATATCCAAATAGAAAGTATCGATATCTGGCTGCTGCTCTTTCAAACGGTAAAAGGCATGACGGATCAGCCCGGTTTTTCCCATACGACGGGGTGCTATCAATGTCACGTTGCGTCCATTGTGGAGAGCTTCGAGAATAACTCTAGTCTCCTGCTCCCTGTCGCAAAAGAGTTCTGGGCTGTAATATCCCGAAATAAGAAAAGGATTATTAGGCTTCATACTATTTCAATCATTCCGTTACAGATTTATCGTAACGCAAATATCGCAATAAAGCATAAGATGATAAAATAATCCGTTTAAAATTTGCCGTGCACGTCCACATAAGTTGTATGCAGTCTTGAGTGAATTAGTCTATGAGCGCCCTATTTTTTCTCAATATGAATTGACACATACCTGCCAAACAATATGTACTCTGTCAGACAACAAAATTGCCTTTACCTTATTCCCGCATTCATATATGCCAATTAAATGCATCGAAAGTAGAAGGGAACATAAAGTGCATCTTTTTCACTTAAAAAGTAAAGGGAACTTCTTGCAGAGTTTTTCCATACATTAAGTATTTCTGTGTAATCTCGGGAAGAAGATAGGGCAATTTTATATGACATATGGGTTTATCGAACATGATACTTATTAGTTGGTGGTTTGTGTTTGTGGCAATTGTCGTCGCATGACTTTCTTGAAATCCCGAACAATTTGTTCTCCCATATTTACAATAGTACTGTCGACTTTGTGTATTTCTACCGGTGTGACAGCGTTTTTGTATTTGGCTTTGCCCATACCGAACTTCATTTTATCTAAATTTCCCGAAATATTCAGTCCCAGTTTGAAGGGTATGGGCGATTTGAGTATGGATATGTGATAATTGAAATTCATATCCAAGTCTTGGTTCCCACCTACGGCAGCCCGGTAGCGATCCATTTCTATTACAAACGGGTAGACGGTTACATTACCGTCTTCGACACTGATGTTGACAGAGATACTGTCGATCAAATTTCTCTCTTTGTTCTTGAAGAAAAATTTTTTCGATATTTCGGCAAAAGTTTCACCATCGAGAAGGACGAGGCTATCGCCTTCAACATGGATAGCCGATCGTAACGAGGGTATTTTTATATTGAGGCATGAGTCTAAGCCCGACTCGGCCGATACATTGAAATCGACAGTTCCTTGAAATGACCGTAGCATGGGGACAATGGTATCTAACGAAGGAATAAAATCGACAAGTTTCCCTATATTGATATTATGAAGTTTGAAATCGAATCCAGCATATCCTTGCTCTGGTTGTCGGGCTTGATAGATCAGCGTCGTGCGCATAGTCGCATCCATTCCTTCCATACTGAGCTCTTTGAGGTGAATGGCTTGATTGCGTATATCTATTGCACCGTGTACGTTTTTGAAAACCATTTTCCCGTAACGAACCCGATTCAAATTGGTTTGTAATTCAAAATCGATATTTCGAGGAATAACGAATAGTTTTAGGGCAGTCGACGTAGTGTCGGATTCAGTTTCGATTTGAGTAGTGTCTTTTGGAAAAGAGATAGACCGAATTAACTGGTTACAATTTAGATTCTTAGAGGAAAGTGTTAATGTGGCCCGTAGTTTTTTATTGTGACGCATAGCGCCGTATAAATCGTGAATCGCACCGGTCGCCGTTAAATCGGATCTTCCTATTTTCATGGTCGCGTTATGTAAAGTAATAGCTCGATTACCGACTGAAATTGCAGTCTTTTGCATTCGAATAGGTAAAGCCGATTGTGGGGTACGTACAAAAAGCCGATTAAAACCTACTATGCCTTTTGGAATCCACAAAGAGTCTTTTAATTGTTGTGCCGTTATTGTAATCCCGGCTTTGTCCATGCCCAATTTAGTATCTCCGAGACGGCAGAACAAGGTGTCGGCTTCTAATGCGAATCCTATTTCGGGTCGGGTAGGATTGTTTTCTGTCGGTTGTAATTTTACGGTTGCAACGGTTTTCCCACAAAATAAATTTGATGTATCCGGTAGGGAAGCTTTTAATTTGTTTGCATTTAGTTTACACTCTACAAGAGCGATTCGTGTAGTATCTTGTGGGTTGGTCGTTTTTATTAAAGCCGATAGATTGTTTATCGATGAGTTTAATCGCGTTGAGTGAAAAGCCATATTCCCTATTTCGATATGGGCTCCTAATACATCGTTTCCCACGAAAGACAATGAGGCATCACTCGTGAATTCGAATTTCTTATTTTTATCTCGTAAAGCCAATTTGCTCATATTTATTTTTCCTTTGGCCCGAATTCGTCCTATGTCTTTCTTTTTGATAGATGACAAACGGCAACGCACGTTCATGTCGGCATCTAATTTCCCTTCGATACTCACACCATCTTGTAAAGGGAACGTTTGTGCCAATGCCGTTAGGTCTATCGTAGATTGGGTATGAAACGAGATATCGGGATCGCCTAATAGATCATTTACTTTGGCGTCGGCCAAGATATCAGTATGAGCTCCTTTGAAGTGAAATATTTTAAGATCGAGATAAGATGGCGATTGCCGCATTAAGTCTATCTGTCCGAAAAAGTTGGCTTTAAGTTCATCTATTCCATAGGGCAATTGGGCATATTGGGCGGATGCATCGTTTATTTCTATTTTTAATGTAGCTAATGGCATTTTCCCTTTTCCATATAGACCTTTTAGATTGCCATTAACTGTAACGTCGCCTTTGGCCGAAACTTTTTCTTTTTTGAGAATACTTTCGGGAATCATGTGAAGGACTGTTTCCAACGAAGGTGCATGTAGCCCGTATTGCAGATCGATATCTAACGCTTGTGCGGTCGTGTCTTTGCAGATAGAGCCGTGTATGTCTAATTTTATACCGTTAATCTCCATCATAGCATCGTGCAAGGAAAGAGCCCGTTTCGAACGATTTAGCTCGATGTCGGTTTGTAGGTGGGTGGCGATACGATGAGCCAGTAATTCACCATTTTGCCAGAACAGAATGTTTTTGTTGTTGAAATCCAACGTTAACGTAGACTGTTCTTTCTTTAAATTTGCTTTTAATTTAAGATTTGCATCCCATAGATTGGCGAAGACATTCGTTTCCCGATCGTCGAAAGTGACCGTGGTATGATGTAGCGAAACGTGCTTGATGTCTATTTCGTTAATAACTGGCGAAGTAGCGGTTGTTGTATCGGGTGTATTTGTCGTGTCGGCGATCAATATATTCCAGTTGGCGATTCCATCTTTTCCTTTAAAGGCGTATATGTTTGTACTATCCAATGATAATCGGTTGATACTGATCTTTTTTTGTTGCAAATAATCGACGAGATTGATTACGGCAATGGCTTTTCGAAAAGAGGCTAATGTGTCGGTACGTTGCCATAAAGAATCACGGATAGCCTTTGATACCAATGTGCCATTTTCCAATTTTATTCCAAAACGGGGAAAAGTTGAAAAAAAGGTCAGCTCTACGCTATTCATATCGAGCTTGGCATTTATGTTTTGATTGGCTACGTTTAATACGATGGGGGTCAATTTTTCAGGCGTAAATATAAAATTTATGGAGAAAGCGATTACTGCCGAGAGAAAGACTATCAACGCTCCCAGTGTAATACCCGTAATCTTAAACAATTTTTTTGTTCGGTTTTTCATATTAACACTCTTTTAGTCATACAAAAATAACAAGAAAGTTGTGAAAGCTGTTTGTATTTGTATGAAGTAAATATTTTTTAATTGATATCATACTCTTTTTACATAGCTGATAGTTGCCATAGAGTACACCGGTAGATTGCTATTTGATTCGTAGTGACACTGTTTAACAAAGAATACTTGC
>OJOO01000912.1_pt1 | contig 13539 bp, 10 predicted proteins | sample 1598171 | NCBI WGS metagenome assembly OJOO01 (sample SAMN01915208, study PRJEB22387) | human gut metagenome | isolation source: stool | host: Homo sapiens | place: USA
ATACTTTATAAAACGCAAAAGAAATTATCACGAGGTGAATAAATAATCATGAAAGCTTACGAACGTTTATTAAATTACGTCAAAATTTTAACTCCAAGCAATGAAAACAGCCAAACTGTCCCTTCTTCTGATTGTCAGTTTAATCTTGCCCGAGTCTTGGAAAATGAAATGAAGGAACTTGGTCTCAGTGATGTCTACTTAGATGACAAATGTTACCTATATGGCAAATTACCTGCCACAAAGGGCTATGAAAACTGTCCTGCGATCGGATTTATTGCTCATATGGATACTGTTTCTGATTTCTGTGATCACCCGATCCGCCCGATCCTTACGAAGAATTATAATGGAGAAGCTCTTCCTCTTGGATATAGTGGTCTGGTTCTTGATCCGAAAGTTTTCCCTCATCTTTCTTCTCTCAAGGGTCGTACTTTGATCACATCGGATGGTACAACGATCCTTGGTGCAGATGATAAGGCTGGGATTGCTGAGATTCTTACGATGGTAGAACGTCTGATCCATGAAGAGATTCCTCATGGTCCGATCAGCATTGCATTTACTCCAGATGAAGAAATCGGAAGTGGTGCCGAGTATTTTGATATCAAGCGGTTTGATGCTGATTTTGCTTATACTTTGGATGGCGATACCGAGGGTGAGATCCAGTTTGAAAATTTTAATGCCTGTAAAGCTGAGTTTGAAATCACTGGTTTTAATGTACATCCTGGTTCTTCAAAGGATACGATGATCAATGCCTCACTTGTAGCTATGGAGATCAACTCTTGTCTACCTTCTATGGAGACTCCTAGAAACACGGAAGATTATGAGGGATTCTATCATTTGATCGATATGAATGGTGATGTGAGTCATGCAACATTACATTACATTGTGAGAGATCATGATCGGGGGTTGTTTGAGGCGAAGAAACAGACATTACGTTTGATCGCGAAAAATATGAACGAAAAATGGGGTAATGGTTGCGTTACTTTAACCATTACGGATCAGTATCAAAATATGGCCGAGATTATTAAGGATTGTCCTCATTTGATCAAAAATGCAAAGAAGGCTTGTGAAAATGCTGGTGTGGCTCCATTGGTTCTGCCGATTCGCGGAGGTACAGATGGATGTCAGTTAAGTTTTCGAGGACTTCCTTGTCCGAATCTTGGAACTGGTGGGCATGCTTATCATGGACCTTATGAACATATTAGCGTTGAAGGAATGGATATGTGTGTTGATGTTATTGTGGAATTGATTAAATTGTATACTGAAGGTTGTTGATGTATAAATAGAGAAAGAACAATGTATTAGGGTCAGAAAAACGAATTTCATTGACGGCTTTTTTTCAAAACGCTGATTCGCCAATACTCCTGGCACAACTCGCTTCGCTCAAACAGTGCCCCGTATTGGCTACGATTTTGCAAAAAAGCCTATGAAATTCTATCATTTCTGACCCTAATACATTGTTCTTTCTCTATTTATACACTCAAATCTTTCAGTATACACTACTTACAGATAAGATACTTCATTCTTCACTTTTCACTTCTTTACGAAACTCTTCCTGCATCCATATGATACACTTCGTCTGCAATTCCCATCGTGGATTCTCTATGAGATACTAATACCACGGTTCTTCCTCGGCTTTCTTCTTTCAATGATTTCAGGATGATTCCTTCATTTAAAGAATCTAAGTTACTTGTTGGTTCGTCGAGTAATAACATTGGGCTGTCGTGCAGGAAGGCTCTGGCGATTCCGATTCTTTGTTTTTCTCCACCAGACAGGGTGTCTCCGAGTTCTCCGACTTCGGTGTCGTAGCCATTTGGCAGGGACATGATCATGTCATGGATAGAGGCTTTTTGGGCGGCTTTTATGATTTCTTCTCTTGCTGCGCCTGGTTTTCCGATCGCTATGTTGTTGGCGATGGAGTCGTGGAAGAGTTCGGTTTCCTGAGTTACGTAGGATTGTGTGTTTCTTAGTGTCTTAGTTGGGATTTCTTTCACGTTTTCTTCTGAGATCTTTATGTTTCCTTTGTTTACATCCCAGAAGCGCATCAGAAGTTTCAACAGTGTGGACTTTCCGCAGCCGCTTTTTCCACAGATTCCGATGACTTTTCCTTGTTTCATATTGATGTTGCAGTCTTTTAGGATGACTTCTTCATCATAGGCAAAGGTTACATCTTCTACGGATGCACCTTCAAAACTTATATCAGCTTCTCCTTCTGATTCTTCTACCATTGGTTCTTCTTCAAGTAAGGATAACACTCTTTCTCCACTTGCTAATGTCTGGTTTAAATTGTTTGACAGGCTTGACAATGCAGTTACTGGGCCAAAAGAACCCATCATAGCGATCGTTGCAAGCAGCATAGCATCAAATGTGACATTTCCTGCCTGATATAAATGATACATTAAAAAGAACATTCCAAACGAACAGCAAAGGATCACAAGGTCTGTGACAGCTCTTTGCATAGCTTCCATGCGATTCAGTTCTTTTTGCATTTTTCCTAATTCAATTGATTTTTCACTTATTTGTGCTTTTCTTTTTTTACCTTGTCCATACTGAATCGTTTCGTCTATTCCACGAAGCGATTCTAAGACAAAACTGTTTAGATTTCCGAATCCACTTCGAAATTCCATTCCTTTTTGTCCGCCTTTGCTTCCATTCCATAGAGGGATCACACATCCTACCAAAAGATAAGAACAGACTGTAAAGATTCCTGCATAAACATGAAATTTTCCGATAAATACGACCATGATCAATGAAGTTAAAATCGCGATCATGATTGGAGAGATCGTGTGTGCATAGAATACTTCTAATAATTCAATATCGGTTGTGATGATCGAGATCAGATTTCCCTTTTCCCTGCCATCTAATTTAGCTGGGCAAAGCTTCCGAAGTACCGCAAATACCTGATGTCGAATGATCGCTAACAGTTTAAATGCGATAAAATGGTTACAATACTGTTCTGCATAATGGAGGATTCCACGCATTACTGCAAGGAAAACCAAAATGATCAGATATTTTGTCACACGCTGCCCTTTCATAGCAAGAAGTACACCGTGTCCGGCTGTGATCGTCAGGAAAATGGCACACAGATACCCTAAGGTTCCAAGAAACATTGCCGCTGTCATGATATGTGCCAGTGGTTTTACAAGACCTATCATTTTCCCCATAATCTTTATGGAACTTCTTCTTTGTTTTGTTGTATTTTCCATCTTACACCACCTTCTTCTTTAAGGAGTCATTCCATGACATATTTGCAGCATAAGATTCCAGTTCCTTCTGCTTATCAAATAAATGCTGGTATACACCTTTTTTACACATTAATTGTTCGTGTGTTCCTTCTTCTGCAACAATTCCGTCTTTCATCATATAAATACAGTCAGAATCTACAACATTGGATAATCTGTGGGAAATAAACAAGATCATCTTCGTCTTTGATAATTCCCGAATAACATTCATGATCATTTCTTCACTTTCCATATCAATGTTGGATGTCGCTTCGTCAAATATGTAGATCGGCGTATCAAACAGCAGCGCTCTTGCAAGTGCCAGACGCTGTCTTTGTCCACCAGAGAAGTTTTCCCCTTTCTCTAACAGAACGGTTTGAAGTCCATCCTGTTCTTTTAAGAATGCCAGAAGATTTACTTTCTCTAACACTTCTTCCATCTCTTCTTTGCTTGCATCTGGTTTTGCCATACGAAGATTTTCTTTGACTGTTCCTGCAAATAAATAACTGTTATGTGTGATCTTCGTCATATGGGACATCAATTCATTTTCCATAATATCGGAGATATCCACACCACCGATCTTGACACTTCCAGTATATCCACAATTTCTCGCTGTTAAGATCCCTGCCAGTGTACTTTTTCCGCAGCCAGATTCCCCAACAAAAGAAATAAAGCTGTTTGCAGGGAAGTTCATTGTGATTCCCTTTAAGATCTCACGGTCTTTCTCATAAGCAAAATGCACATCATCCAATGAAATATCCAGCTCTACCTGTGGAAAATATGATTCTCCACTCTCTACTTCTTTAAGATCAAGCAATCCAAAGATCTTATCACTGGCTGCCATACCATTCATCGCAATGTGGAAAAATGATCCTAATAATCTTAACGGAATAAAAAATTCTGAAGCTAACAACAAGATGATCAAAGTTCCACCAAGCGTGATATTTCCAGCAATATACTGATGAATCGCTGTGATCATTCCGACAGCGGCACCACCGTAGGCTATGATGTCCATGACACTGGTTGAATTTAACTGCATTGTCAAAACTTTCATTGTGATCTTACGAAAATTCTGCGCTTCCTCATCCATCTCGACCGCTTTCATTTCATCCGCCTGATAGATCTTTAATGTTGTCATTCCCTGAAGATTCTCAAGGAAACTGTCTCCCAGTGTCGTGTATAATCCCCAGTATTTATTTAATAGCTTCTTTGCGAGCTTCTGCACCGCAACGATTGAAATCGGAATCAATGGAACGCAGATCAGCAATACCGCACTTGCCTTTAAACTGATAAAAGACAAAATGATAAATAATGTCACAGGCGCTAAAATGCTGTAAAACAACTGCGGAAGATATTTTCCAAAATAAATCTCCAGCTGTTCCACGCCTTCGGTACTCATCTGTACGACTTCTGATGTCGAAACATGTTCACGGTAAGATGCACCTAAACGTAACAATTTGTCATAAATCTTTTCTCGTAAAATTCTTTTCACATCAACACTTGCCGCAAATGATGCTCTCGTTGCCATCTGATCGCATAAGAAACGGATTACTACTGCGATCACTAAGATCATAAACGTCATAAGGACCACATTAGAACTCATCTGATGTATCAAAATCCGATCTACCATTCTTCCAATGGAAACGATCGCTGCGATCTGTCCAAGTAATGCGATCCACTGCCACAGAACCATCTGTACAATATATTTTTTTGTATGGGAAAGTAATTTTACCAATCTTGTTTTAATCATATATTATTTCCTTTGCTTTCTCTTCTTTGACAGTTTCTACTTTCAATCCAAAATATAAGAAATGAAAAATCCACACGATCACAAGAACTACACGGCCGATCGGTATGTTGTTCATCATGATAAAACCGATTGCCATTAAGATCGTTACCATCGCAATGATGGATCTCTTTGTTTTCTTCGTCATTGCTTTCTCTTTTGCAAAGCTTTCCAAGTGTTTCTTGTAAAGACTTGTCCCTAAAAACCAATCGTGAAGTCTTTTTGAGCCCTTTGCAAAGCAAAACACTGTTGCCATGTAAAATGGAACCGTCGGCAGGATTGGAAGTACAACCCCTATCGTCCCAAGCACCAGACATAAAATTCCAAGTGCCATCCACACATATCGGATCGGATTTTTTCTCATATTTTTTATCTCCTTTTCATTAATATTCTATACTGTCAGAACAAATTTCTGTCCATCGATATCTGCTACATTTAAATGAACATCGTAAAGTTGACTGATACTTTCAGTTGTGATCACATCCTTTGGATCTCCCTGTACCAACACTTTTCCCTCTTTTAATCCAATGACTTCATCAGAAAAATGAATGGCCTGATTGATCTCATGAAGTACCATCACGATCGTAATTCCGTATTCCCTGTTTAATTTCTTGACTAGTCGCAGAATATCCAACTGATAACGGATATCCAGATACGTCGTTGGCTCATCAAGGAATAAGATTTTCGTGTTCTGTGCCAGTGCCATTGCGATAAAGACTCGCTGTCTCTGGCCACCAGAAAGCTGACTTAACTCGCGGTTCCTGAATTCCTCAAGTCCTGTCACTTCGATCGCATGATCGATCAGTTTCTCATCTTCCTCACTTTTGCCGCCCATTAATTTCATATAAGGGGTACGACCATAAGAGATCAGTCGTTCCACGGTGATATCATCGGCCGCCTGATTATACTGATGAACGATCGATACTTTTCTTGCAAATTCATTTAACTTTAAATTCTTGATATTCTTTCCATGCAGAAAAACTTTTCCACGGTTTGGATTCAGATTCTTTGTCATTAGAGAAAACAGTGTTGATTTTCCACATCCATTGGCTCCCATGATCGTTGTGATCTTACCTTCTTTGATCATTAAGGAAATATCTTTTAGAATTTGATTGCTTCCATATGCAAAGGATAAGTCCCTGACTTCCATCGCTGGCTTCTCTTCTTGTAATCTTGCAAGAAGTTCTTCTTTATTTGCCATATCTTCCAGACCTCCTTAATAGTAAGATAAAGAACGGACCACCGACAACACTCATGATCACGGCAGCACTGACTTCATTTGGTGCTGCGATCGTACGTCCGATCGTGTCTGCCAGCAAAAATGTAAATGCCCCAAAAAATGCGGAAAACGGGATCAGCATCTTATGGTTGCTTCCGACTAAAATTCTTCCGATATGTGGAACGATCAATCCAAGGAAGCTGATCGCACCTGCAACGGCTGTGGAAATACTTGCAAGTAAGACTGCAACAAGTGAGATCACGATTCTTGTGACATTGACATTCACTCCCAAGCTTCTTGCGGTTTTATCTTCCAGAGATAACAGATTACATTCCTGTGTAAATAACATTGCAAGGAATAATCCTGCAACCACATATGGAAGCAATGTTGTGACATCATCCCATGTCTTCTGTGTGATATTCGCCTCAACGATTGCTGCCACACCAGTTCTGTCCCCGCCGGACATAGAATTTAAGGCACTGGACAACCCAGTAAATAAGCTATTTACTGCCACACCAGTTAAGATAATTCTCATCGGACTTAAGCCACCCTTCCATGACAGACAATACACCATGAAAAATGCGACCACACCACCTGCAAATGCTGCGATTGGTGTGAAGAAATATAGTGTTGGTGCAAATGCCGTAATAATGACAGCAGTAAAACTTGCCCCGCTTGAGATACCGATAATTCCCGGATCTGCCAGTGGATTTTTCAATACCGCCTGGAATAACACACCAGAAACCGCAATGGCCGCTCCTGCTAACATTGAAATGATGATTCGTGGAAAACGCAGATCATAGATCGTTGCCACGTCTTTGTTATATTTGACAAACAGACCAGAAAGGAGCTCCCCAAATCCAACTTTCAGACTTCCGATATTAATAGAGGCAAAGAATAAAAGAATTAACAATATAATGACAACCCCAAAGGAAATCCATGCTCGCATCATTTTATTTTCCTGCCTCTCCTGATCGGCATTCCTCGAACTAACTGCTTCAAGGTCTGCTTTTTTTACCTTCTTGAAAAACATTTATTCTTTCACCTCCTGTGTTCCTTTTGTATTCTGATAAAAATCTTTTTCTAATTCACTTAATGCTTTCTTATATTTGAAGTTTGCACTCATTCCAAAGTATTCATATGTCAGGTCATAAACCCGTTTGTTCTTCACAGCATCAAAATGTTTCCAGATATCGTTAGTTTCAAAGTCTTCGTTAAACATTTTTGTCACCTGATCTGGAAGTGCATGTGCCGCACGGACAATGATATCTGGTTCTTTCTTCTTCATATCCTCGGTATTGACGGTTAAAAACTCCTGATCCGTATTCTGGTAAACATTTTCACCACCGGCAAGTTTGACCAGACTTCCAATATAGGAATTCTCTGTCGCAATGACATAACTTCCTGGAAGTCCCATCAATACGAGAACTTTGGGATGTTTTTTATTTTTATTTCGTTTTGTATAACTTTTATAAAATGTTGTAAACTCTTTGGTCATCTTCTCGGCTTCCTGCTGCTTCCCAAAGATTTCCCCTAATTCCTGAACCGAACGGTACATTCCCTGCACACTTCTTAGATTTAAGAATGCATACTCCGTATTCTTCAGTTCTTCAAACTTTGGTTTTAAGTCAGTTTCCAGAGAAGAAGGAGCTAAGATCCAATCAGGATTTAAAGAAGATACGATTTCCATATCGGGACTCATGGCAAGTCCGACTTTCTTTACCTTTTTGTATCTTGATGGAATTTTGGAAACACTGCTCTTTGGTACACCGACAAGATCAAGATCCAGCTTGTCACAAATATCTGCAACAGCCGGAGATGTTGCGACGATCCTTGGATTGCCTGACAATGCTTTGACTTTCGCCTTTGCATTTAACACTGCCTGTTTTTCCTTTGGATCTGTGATCTCAAGCATAGTTTCCACGCTCTCTCCCTGACTGCTCTTTTTGCTATCTTTTGGATGCTGGTTTACACAACCTGTCAGAAAACAAGAGGAAATTGCAAGCAACAGGATCAAAAAAATGCTCGGATATTTTCTTAATTTAGTTTTCATCGTTGTAAATCTCATCATATTCATCCTGATCACCACCCCATTTATCCCAGTTTTTGCGGTAATAGTAAACGATCGTCGCTGCCACTCCAAGTAAGACCAATCCTGAAAATGTCATAGAAACCGTTAAGATCAAAATCCATGTTCCCACAGACTTTTCAGAAGATGTTTTCTTCTTTGTGGTCGTCTTCGGTGCCGTAGATAAACTCAATCCCTGGGCGTTGCTTAAGGAATCGTCACTGCTTTGTGTGTCAGCTCCTTGGGATGCGGTTGTTGTCTGCTGACTGGCTGTATTATTTGTGTCAGCTGTTGTCTGTGTCTGGTTATTGTCTGATGTCTGCGTATCAGAAGATGATGTTGTAACCATCAACGCTTTCATGCCTACGGAATTTCCTGTAGTGTAATTACCTGGATAGAAATAAAAAATGACGTTTCTTCCCATTGGTTTTACGTACATGGAACAGCGGATGATGCTGTCTTGGGATGAAAGTTTGATCCTTAAATCTTTTGTTGTTCCATTATTATCTTTTCCTGTCGCTGTCTGTGTTACAGATTGTGTTTGAAATCCTGATGCTCCTCGTTTCTGTACGGAAAAACTCAGATCAGATGTATAATCTACGAGACTTATACGAAATGTCAGATAATAACCCCCAGAGTCTGTTACTTCCAATAATCCTTTGGATGATATTGCTCCTTCGACCATTCCCTGCCCAGTTGCTTTCGATGAACTTCCTCCAGAATCTTCTACTTTTCCAGTCACGGGATGCTCATATGTTCTTGCAATCTGACAACTGTAGACATTTCCTGATGCTGCTTTTACATCTTTTGAAAGACTCTCAAAAGACAGGAGCACCACTAGAATCAATATCCAGTTTTTTAATTGAACAATATGTTTTTTCATTTTTATAATCCCCTGCTCCTCACTTTATAAACTATACCTAGAATAGAAAGTAATACACTCATGATCGATGGTACTATGATCGGTGTTTCTTCCTTATCTTCCTGTAATGTCTGACTTCCACTGTTTGTTGATGTTGAAACCTGATCAGTATTAAGACTTCTTTCTTCCACAGCTGATTGTCCCTGTACATTGGATTGTGTTGTCTCTGGTAATTTTGAACTTTGAATCGTAACTTTCTCATGACTTCCTGCTGAAGAAGTATTTGAAGAATTTGTTGTCATTGTAGTACTGCTTTTTTCTGTATTTTTATCATTTGATACAAATTCCTTTGAATTTTTTACTGCCTTTATAGAATTAAGGTCTAATTTCAGATATACAGCCTGTGTACCACTTCCCGGACTGATTGCATCCATAATCGGAACAAACACTTGTAATGGAACATATCCGTCATTTTTTGCTTTTGATATCAATGGAAATGTTACCTGGTCTGGGTAATCACTTCCATAAGAATCTCTGACTTTCTTTCCTTTTGTGTCTTTTTGATAAGAATCCACGGTTACATTTTTTAACGAACCTGTTGGTACCTTATATTGATCAATCTTATAAGTATTCGTAAAGTATTTGATCTTGCTTAAATAGCCGTAACTTGAACTAATATTCAATCCTTTAAAATCAAGTGTTATATCATATTTTCCATTTTTGACTGTGAGTTTTATCTTGTGATTGATTGCTTCATTTGCCATGGACTCTGTCTTCTTATCTGTCTTTAACATCTTGCCAGAAATACTGTAAACCCCATCTTCTAATTTCTTTATATTTAGCTTTGATTTCCTTGTTGTAGTTTTCTTAACTTGGCTTTTCTTTGCTGTAGTTGTTGTTTGTTTGTCTTGCTGTGTTGTAACAGATGACTCAATTTTCGTCTCGTCACTCACCTTCTTTAATGTGCTCCAGTCAAATTGAAATCTTGCATATTGAAGACCACTCCCTTTGCTGATTGCTTCCATAACAGGCACATAAACTTGAACCCACATCTCTTCTTGTTGATAATTCACTGGAAAATTCATGTAATGTGGATATAGTTTCCCTTTTACCTTAGAATCTGTCCCTGTCTTAGGATCATTATAGCTGTCATATGTATTTTCAAAATATGATTCTATATTTATTGGGATCGGTGTTTCATTTTCTGGTGCCTCAATCTTTCCAGATGTTGTCTTCCAATTTGGAAAATAAGACATCTGGGCAAGATATCCTGTAAAATTAAGCTTTCCTAATTTTGTACTCAGTGCCTTGCATTCTGCCCTTACTGTATAAGTTCCATTCTTTACGATCAATTGTATTGGCTGAATAATCCCTGCATTTCCCATAGAAGCCTGATCTGATGAGGCGCTTCTTAAGAAACTTTGCATGGTATAAGTTCCATCTTCTAATATATTTTTTTCATCCGCTGCTGCCTTATGATCTACAAATGCAAAACCGGCCAGACAGCATAATATAACGGAAATGACACAGCTGACAAAGCGAAAATATTGTGCTTTCTTCATGATTTTTTCTACTCTTTTATGGGGACTATAAAGCCCCTGTAGGTTTACAGCGGCTTTATCATATGTTTCCTGTTACTTTTTAATTTTTACAGAAACTGCTTTTGAATATTTACTGTATGTTACTTTCTTTCCTGCTTTTTTAATTGCACGGACTTTATAATAATATGTCTTTTTCTTTTTCAGTTTCTTATTTTTAAATTTTGTTGTCGAAGCTTTTGTGATCGTCTTAACTGCTTTGTATTTACCATTTTTCTTTGTCGCACGATATACAACATATCCTGTTGCACCTTTGACTTTCTTCCATGTTACTGTTACCGTTTTCTTGGAAGAATTCTTAACTTTCAGACCTGTGACTTCTGCTAACTTCACAGTCGTTGTCGTCTGTGTTGCAGTTGGCTTCTGGACTGTTGCAGTTGGCTTCTGAACTGTTGTTGATGGTTTTTGTTCCTCTTTCTTTGGTGCTTCTTCTGTTACATCTTCACTGCTAAAATCTTTATCATCTGCTGTTGTTTTAACGGCTGATGTAAAATCTAAGGAAAGATTCATTTTCTGAGTTCCCATTCCTGATGCAATGCTGTCCATAATTGGTATAAATACCTGCATTGGTGCGATTCCTGTTTCTACAGCTTCATCTGTCAATAGGAATGTTACAAGATCAGGATAATTGCTTCCAAATTCATCGGATACAATGTCACCATTCGTGTTTTTCTGAATCTGATCAACTGTAACGTCTTTTTCTGTTCCATTTTCAATGTACTGAATCTTATTTAAGTATCCATGGAATGTCTGTCCACCGAATGGAATATTCATTGCCTTTAAGTTTAATGTGACATAATATTTTCCATCTTTTACTGTTAACTTTACTTTATGTGCGATCGCATCATTTGCCATTGATAGATCTTTTCCATTTGTTTTTAACATCTTTGCATCTACTTTGTAGATTCCATCAGAAAGCACTTCTTTGTCTTTCTTTTCTTTTAATGTATCCCAATATAATGTGATCACAGCATCTGTATCAAATTTTCCATGATCAAATGTAATTCCGCCATGTTCACCACTTAAATTACTCATTGCTGGTACATACATTTTAAAGTTTGCTTTGTAAGTTAATTCTGGTTTATCACCTGTTAATGGCATATTTACAGTTGTTACACTCTCACCATCTTTTGTCTCTTCGGATCCTTCTTTTGTCAGATCTGATCCATTATAATACCCATTAAAAGCTAATACATCCATTGCTTCTTTTGTAACCACTGGATATGATAATGTCATCTTTCCATTTTTATCAACCTTTAATGTTGCTGTTACTTTATTCTCAGAATTTGCTGCAGACAAGCTATGTTCTACTGTACTTGTCATGTTTTTCATCTGAATCTCATAAGTACCTTCTTCCACTGTTTCTGGTGCTGGTGCAAGAACTTCTTCTTTTGATGTTAATCCTAGAGATTCCATAACTGCATTTTTAATCGCGGAAGCACTTGTTGTTGCTCCAGACACTGTATCGACTTTGTCAAAGGAATTCTGATCTGTGATATCTAGACCTTGTATCTGGTCTTTGATTTTATTGATCGCTTTTGGAAAGTAGATATTTTCATTTTCTTCAGCATATTTTCCTTCGAAATTTTCTCCTTTAATCTGAAGATCTGTCACTTTTCCATCTTTGTATGTAAGAGTTGTTTTAATATCGTATCCGCCGAACTGTGCGATATGAATCGTATTTTCTTTTGTTCCACCTGATACGTTTTCATTTCCTTTAAGACTTGCATAATCAACCTTTAAAAATGCATCTGTTCCCATTCCCATTGGGCTGATCGTCATATGAAGATAGATACCATCTGTTGTCTTTACACTCTCTGGAATTGTAAATTTGATCTTTGTTGGATTACCAGCTTCATCTGCTTCCTCAACAGTCACATCTTTTGTTTCTGATTTTATATCGTTTCCCTGATAAACTTTTAAATCCTTTGCTGCGCCTGTCATTCCATAAATATTTAATGCTTTTAATTCAACTTCTAAACTTGCTGTTCCATCTTCTGCTACTTCTAATGTTGCATTTTCACCTACAGCCCCGGCCGCCATTGAATTCTGTTCAACATTATCTGCTTTTTTTAACGACACTGGAACTGTATAAGAACCAGCTGACAAACTTATTTTGTTTGTTCCAAATGCATTAGACACTGCTGCCTTTACAATTGCTGGATGTGCTACATATATGGGTGTCGCTGTTCCAGCCATTGCAACAGCTAACAATAATGGCATGATTTTTTTCTTTACATGATATTTAGTTTTTCTCATAATCTCTCCTTCTCTTAATTTATAGACATTATCGGTTAGTTTTAATTAACTCACTTCTTTTTATCATGCATCAATATTCTCCGTCAACGAAAACAAGTTTTTCAAAATCGTTCATATCTGATATTTTAAATTTAAAATTTCTTTAAAAAACACGTGTTTCTGCCATTTATCAATAAAACACAAGATGTTGCACGCCTGCAACACCTTGTGTTTTATTGATAATTCTTCTCATTTATTTTTTGATAGATATGCTTTTCTTTGAAGAGAATGCACCATATATTTTCTTACCTTTGACTGTACGATAAGCACGAACTTTGTAATAATATTTTTTATTTTTCTGTAAAATTCTGCAAAACGAGACAGAACCGGCTATCATTGTCAGATAAGTTCCGAGAATGACCATTATCACCGCGATAAAGAACATCAGCATCGCGGCAATCGGGTCTTTTATCGAAACCGCGAGCCAATACGCGCCTCCGAGAAGCAAAATGCCGAGTATTCCGATGAAAATGTTTCCTTTCGGGAGATC
>OJOO01000980.1_pt1 | contig 12841 bp, 5 predicted proteins | sample 1598171 | NCBI WGS metagenome assembly OJOO01 (sample SAMN01915208, study PRJEB22387) | human gut metagenome | isolation source: stool | host: Homo sapiens | place: USA
GAGAAACCGTATATTGCTGTCATTGGCGAGGGTGGTTACTGCTGGTATAATGGTGGTACGATGAACAATAAAGGTTTCGAGATGGCATTGACTTGGAATGATAAGGTAAAGGATTTTCAGTATAATGTAGCATTCAACCTTTCATATTACAAAAATGAAGTGACGGAGCTGACGGAAGAAATTTACTATACTTACGGTGGCGGTAATGGTGTTGACAAGACCTTGGTTGGTCAACCGTTCGGTTCATGGATGGGCTTCAAGACAGATGGAGTGTTCCGTACCCAGCAGGAGGTGGATGAGTATAAATCCAAATATAATGTACAGTTTGGCGCTCCCGGAGTAGGACGTATCAAATACGTGGATGCTGATGGTAACGGTACGATTGATACGAACGACCGTGTATGGTTGGGGTCTGACAATCCGAAAGTGATTGCAGGTCTGAATCTTGGGGCATCTTGGAAAGGCTTTGACCTCAGCATGTTCTTCAACGGTATGATTCGTGATGCCTATAACAACTCCAAATATTATACGGATTTGTTCCAGTGCTGGACCGGTAATCACTCTACCCGCCTGCTCGATGCCATGCATGCTTACGAGAACTTTGAAAAGACGGGTGTTTACAATAGCAGTGTACCTGCTTTGACCACCCTTAACAGCAACAATGAGCACGAAGTTTCTGAGTTCTATATTGAAAATGGTTCGTATATCAAGCTGAAAAGCCTGACATTGGGTTACACGCTTCCTAAAGCAGCTCTCGACAAGATGAAGATGCGTCATGCGCGCATTTATTTCCAGGCTCAGAATTTGTTTACGATTACCGGTTATACGGGTGCCGACCCTGAAGGTCTGGGCTATCCTTATCCGTTGCCCCGTACGTTCTCTTTGGGATTATCATTTGGTTTCTAAACTTTAAAACTATACTATTATGAAATTGAAACATTTATATATACTTGGCGCAGTAGCGCTGATGACTGCAAGTTGTAATGAAGACCGTTTCCTGGATTTGAAGCCCCAGGGTAGCTTGAACGAAGATATTATGACTTCTACAGAAGGTGCCGACCTTTTAGTGAATGCCGCGTATGCAGCTTTGGGTGGTCCCGAGGGACAGAGCTGGAGTGTATGGTGTCATCCTACTTCCAATTGGACCTATGGTGAGGTACGTTCGGATAATGCCTATAAAGGCGGTGGTGGTGTCGGTGACCTTAATGAAGTGCACCGTATGGAGACATTTGATATGGATGCAACCAATGGATTCTTGGACAGCAAGTGGTATCATCTATATTGCAGTGTACAGCGTTGTAACTCTGCATTGCGCGTACTGAATGCTGCAACAGATGAGCAGGTAAACGGACGTGTATCCCGCATTGCGGAGATGAAAGTGCTTCGTGCCCATTATTATTTTGAATTAAGCCGCCTTTTCAACAAGATACCTTATTTTGATGAGAACGTTGAGATTTCCCAATATCCGGATATTCCGAACAATGAGTTTACCCGTGACGAGATTCTGAGTATGCTGGCCGAGGAGATGCTTGATGCCGCCGAACAGCTTCCTGCATCACAGCCGGAGGTAGGGCGTATTCATAAATACATAGCACTGGCGTATGCGGCTAAAATCAAGCTGTACCAGGCGTATCAGCAAGATGAGATTACGCATGCCGTAACTTCCATCAATAAAGAGCTGCTGAGGGAAGTCGTTTCGCTTTGCGACCAGGTGACTGCCAGCAATCGTTACGGTTTGCTTGACGATTTCCAGGGATTGGATTTAGTAGCTAATGAAAACGGTAAAGAGTCTGTTTTTGCCATTCAATATTCCATGAATGACGGTACCGAAAGTGCCGGCCGCATCAACTGGAGCAATCTGTTGAATTCTCCGGGTGGAGGCAGCCCTTACGGAGGTGACGGTTTCTTCCTGCCCAGTCAAGATCTGATAAATGCTTACCAGACAGATGCAAACGGTCTGCCCGATTTTAATTATCAGTCAAAGTCTGATTATAGTTGGGCGGTATTGAACAATGGGGTTTATACTTTACAAAACACGACTCCCAATGTAGACCCGCGTCTCGATTTTGTTGTGGGCCGTCCTACTATAACTTGGAAAACTTATCCGGACAAGCCGTGTGAGGGATGGGTGCGTGATAAGGATACTTATGGCTATAATTGCGCGAAGCGCTTCTGGGTTTCTCCGGAAAGTAGTGATATGTTTAATGGCTGGCCTTGGGGGGCTTCACAGTTGAACTGGCAGATTATACGTTACGCGGATATTCTTCTTTGGAAAGCTGAGGCTCTTATTGAACTCAATGAAGGCAATGGACTCGAAACTGCCCGTGATTTGATTAATCAGATACGCAATCGTGCCCGGAACAGCGCCTATGTAAAGGATTTCAACGACCATTCCAAATATGCGGCCAACTACCTTGTCAATCCTTATCCTGCTGATGTCTGGAATCAGGATTATGCCCGTCAGGCCCTCCGTTGGGAAACACGTCTGGAGAAGGCTTTGGAAGGTGAACGTTTCTTCGACCTAGTCCGTTGGGGCATAGTGGAAACAACCATGAACAACTACATTACCGCGGAGTCGGACAATCGCATTTATTATGCCAATGCGCACTTTACGGGTGGAAAGGATGAGTATTATCCGGTTCCGAACAATCAATACGGATTTTCTGGAGGCAAGTATGTACAGAATCCCGGTTATGCTCCGTTCAACTAATTATATTTTGAAATAAAAACGTAAGGGAGGGGAAACGTTTGTTTCCCTCTTTTCCTTTAAACAATCTTTTATTATGAAAAACTTTGCCTATTCTATATTAGGCTGTCTATTGCTTTCTTTGAATGCAGCTTTTGCTCAAAAAACATGGTCGTTTGACGGGCAGGACCCCTTACTTTCCTGTGACGGTAAGTCATTGTTGAATTTGTACACTATAAAGGAAATACCAGAATTTGTTACCGGAGTCGAAGGTAAAGCCCTTCGTACAGACGGGTATTCCACTTGGATGGATACAACCACGGAAGGAGATGTTTCGTCGTTGTCCGGATGGTTTGCTCTGGAATCTTATCCGACGGATACTGCTGCCTTTATGGGAATCAGAGACATGGCAGGAACATCTGTAGCGGTATGTGTAGACCGTTATGGTGAGCTGCTGTTGGGAATGGGGCAGAATGGCTCATACTCTTACTGTTCATTAAAGACAAAAGTCGACCGTTTCAAGTGGCTGCATGTGGTCCTTGATTTGAGTAATGAATCGGTTTGCCTGAATGGACAGAGGATGAGTGCAGAGGTATGGCCCCGGAACTTGCAGGATGGTGAAATGATGTTTCGGGTAGGTAAGGATTTCAGGGAAAAGAAGGTTTGGATGTACGATGTTACGGCTATAAACGGGTTGATTGACGGGATAAGCCTCACTCCCTTTTCCGATGATTCGTCTGCATGGAGAGACGAGATTGCCTTAGGATTGAAGAAGACTCCGGTTTTGGCTATTCCGGAAACCCGTTTTGCGAAGGACTTCAACCGTCCTCGCTATCATCTGTTGCCGGCTGCCAACTGGACGAATGAGACGCATGGTTTACTTCTTTATAAAGGTAAATATCATATATTCAATCAGAAGAATGCTTCTGCAATCTTCCTGGGACAGATAAATTGGGGACATTTCAGCAGTCCCGATATGCTTCATTGGACGGAGGAAAAGCCGGCTTTGACTCCTGATGCTGCTTATGACAAGAATGGAATATGGTCCGGGCATGCTGTTATCAATGATGACGGTATCCCCCAGCTGATATACACAGCCAGTGGAGACAAGATGGGAGTGGGTATTGCTTTTCCAAAAGATACTGCGTTGATAGAATGGGAGAAATATGCGGGTAATCCGGTTATTGCCGAGAAGCCTGCCGGATATACCCGTACGGACATGCGTGACCAGTATGTTTGGAAAGAGGGTGATATCTGGTATATGATTATCGGTTTCGGCATTGAGCAGACCGATACACCCCACGGGGCTTTGCTGCTTTATAAATCGGCGGACTTGAAGAGATGGGATTTTGTACATTTGCTGTTTGAGGGCAATCCGGAAGTGGATGACTCCGGTATTTTCTGGGAAATGCCGGTCTTTAAGAAGATGGGCGGCAAATATGTTCTTTTGGTGAATAGGGTTCCTCATAAAGGCATACCTGCGCGTTGCCAGTATTGGATAGGAGATTTCAAGAATGAAAAGTTTATACCGGACAACCCAGTCCCTCAAAATCTGGAGGTCATCAATCGCTTGCTGTCCCCCTCTGTTGTTGAGACTCCGGAAGGGGATGTTGCTGCCATTGCCATTATACCCGATGAAATAGGAGGGGAGGCCACTTATGAACAAGGATGGGCACATCTCTACAGTATGCCCAGAAGATGGCAGCTGAAAGATGGGAAACTATGCCAAACACCCCATCCCGTGATGAAACAATTGCGTGAACAACCGACGGTTTATTCCAGACAGGCATTGACTGCTGCGAAACCGTGCATTGTGAGCAGAAGGGAACATCAGCTTGAAGTCAAGGCGACTTTTTATCCCGGTGACGCAAAACGGTTTGGATTTACATTGTGTAAGAATCCGGATAATAGCGAATATAGCCTGATTTATTATGATGTGGAGAAGGAGGAACTTATTGTGGACCAGACGCATTCTTCCTTGCGTGCACACATTCCTTTGAAGATTCGTAAGGATCATTATCGGTTGGATACTGCTAAACCGGTGGAGATTCGTTTGTTTATTGACGGTTCTGTAGTGGAAGGATTTATTAATAACGAAGATGCGTTCACTACAAGAATCTTCCCTTTGAAAGAAAATAGTACGCTATTGGAGCTATTCTCTGATGGAAAAACAACGGAAGTTGCTGCCGAAGTTTGGAAACTGAAAGATGTAAAGGTAAAGATGAACTTTTAATGAAAATACAGAAAATGAAGATACCAGCTATATTGGGTGCACTTTTATTGGCAGGAACATTGTCTGCCGGTGCACAAATGAATTCAGACAGTTTATACAAAGAGCCGTATCGTCCTCAGTATCATTTCAGTCCGGAGAAGGGATGGATTGGTGATCCCTCGGGATTCATGTACTATCAGGGTAAATATCATATGTACTGGTGGGGCAAAGTCGAATCTACAGATTTGGTACATTACCAACAGATAACCCCTTATGCCATGACCGGAACGGATGACAATATCAGTTACTTCACCGGTTCTGCGGTCATAGACAAGAACAACACGGCCGGCTTCGGCAAGGGGGCTTATGTGGCGGCTTACACCGTTTTTGAGAAGGACTCCAAGAAACAGGCGCAGGGCATCTCTTTCAGTCATGACGGAAAGACATTTCATTATTATGAAGGTAACCCGGTTCTGGACCTTTGGAGTACGGAATTCAGGGACCCTACCGTCTTCTGGCACGAGCCGACCCAAAAATGGGTGATGGTTGTAGCCAAGGCCCTGGAGAAGAAAATAAAGTTTTATACCTCTCCTGATTTGAAGAGCTGGACTTGGACCAGTGATTTTGGCCCTGCCGGTGACAGTGAAAAGTCTTGGGAGTGCCCGGATTTATTCCAGTTGCCGGTTGACGGGGATTCTGACAAGAAAAGGTGGGTGATGGTCGTATCTGTAAACTGGGCGCAAGAACAATATTTTATAGGAGACTTCGACGGCACTTCTTTTAAGCTGATGGAGAACCATCCTGCAGAGCCTCTATATGTGGACAAAGGGCTGGACTTTTATGCATCCCGCACATTTCAGGATTTTGACGGAACGTTGGATTCCAAAATTTCGATGGGCTGGATTGCAACCTGGGACTATGCACCGGTAGCTCCATCGAAGTATGGGAAGGGCTTCTGGTCCATTCCCCGTAATCTGGAACTGAAGACATACAAGGAAGGCGTGAGGCTGGTGCAGAAACCGGTGGAACAGTTGCAAACACTTCGCCATAAGCCTGCATCGGTGAAACGTGCTTTATCGGTGGGAACACAGAGGTTACCCGGCTTTGTTCCCGATGAGAATGTCTACGAACTCGATGCTTCGTTTTCTACTGACGTATCCAACACCTTTGGCTTGAATTTGTGTGTGGGTGAAGGGCGCAAAGTGGTGGTCAGCTATGATACGGATTCACATAATCTGGTGATTGACCGCACCCATTGCTCCGATGTGCAGATTCCTAAATTCAGCCGTATGGCATATGCCAGGGTGGAACCGGTAGATAATAAGATACGTTTGCATATATTTGTAGACAAATCGAGTATTGAAATCTTTGCCAATGACGGGAAGGATGTATTCACATTATTAACCTATCCGGGCGAGGCTCAAACCGGTATCGAACTTTTTGCGCAGAAGAAGGGGACGAAGATGGAGTTGGATGCCTGGATGCTTAAATCAATATGGAGATGAGGAATTTATTGTTTGCATTGCTGCTTTTGCCTTTGATGGCCTCTTGTGTGAAGGATACGGCACAAGTGACTTTGGACTCTTTGCTGGATGAAATGATATCTGTAGAAGAATCCGCACGTTATCCGCTGGTGCCATATCGTTGTCTGCAAGTCAGCAGTTATGACCGCTCCTCCGTGTCTCCCGATTCGCCGGGATGGTTTGCCAACAATGATGGCTATGGCATTGTCTGTACGGATACGGTTGATGGGAGAGTGGAACGTGTGATGTTCGATGAAAAGGGCCCTGGAGCTATTACCCGTATCTGGATAACCACAGTTGACAAGCGTGGGACTTGGAGATTTTATTTTGATGGCGAAAGTACTCCCGGATGGATAGTTCCTGCCTATGATTTGATGCGTTTCGGAATACCCAGGTTGGGTAGGGGACTGCTTCAACCCCACACCAGCTATACTCCGGACGGGAAAGGCGGCAATACTCTTTTCCTGCCCATCCCTTTTGCCCGGAGTTGTAAAATTACATTTGAAGACGAACCGGGCATTGCGCCTACTCCCAAATACTATCACATCAATTATCGCAAGTATCCCGAAGGAACTTCTGTGGAAACCTTCTCTGCGGCATCCGTAGCCCGCGTCGGTAAAAAGATTTCAGAGGTAGATGATGCCTTGCTGCATCCTGCATCCCGTTCCGGTTTGCAGGTGGACAAGAAGCGGCAGGTGCTCCAGCCGGGCGATTCTTTGTGGATTGACCTGCCGCAAGGGGAAAATGCGGTTTATGAAATCAGTTTCCAGCTCGCGAATGCAGATTCTACGGCTTATGCCCAACTGATGCGCAATCTTATATTTAAGGCTGATTTTGACGGCCGGTCTACGGTTTGGGTTCCTCTTTCGGATTATTCGGGAGGGGGTATGGGTGCTCCGGCTGTTGATAGCTGGTTCTTGTCTGCAGACGGACAAGGCAAGGTGGTGAGCCGCTGGCTGATGCCCTACAAGACAGAAGGCAGACTATTGTTACAAAATATCTCCGCACACACTGCAGACGTGAGTATGGAAGTGGGAACGGCACCTTTGCCATGGGGAGGGCGTTCCCTCTATTTCCATGCTTCCTGGCGCCAGCAGACCGGACTTCCGGTTTATGAGCGTCCGGATGATGATGCAAATTGCCGGGAGTGGAACTTTGCCACATTGACCGGACGAGGCATATACAAAGGGGATGTCCTGACTCTGTATAACCATTCGCGTGCCTGGTACGGAGAAGGGGATGAAAAGATATGGGTAGATGATGATGTTTTTCCATCGCATTTCGGTACCGGAACAGAAGATTACTACAATAGTTCGTGGGCTCCGGTCGTAATATTCCAAACGCCTTTTGGTGGCGCACCCCGTGCCGACCAGGCGAGTTCTCACGGTTATAATACATTCTTCCGTACAAGGAATTTGGACGGTATACCGTTTTCTTCATTATTGCGTTTCGACATTGAATTGTTGAGTTGGGTAAGGGGAACTGTAGATTATGCAACTACCGTTTACTGGTATGGAGATATGGGAGCGAAAGCTGTTGATACTTCAGGACTTGAGGAAGCAGCCCAAGACTTGCTACCCGTTCCCGGCGATTTATCTAAATATCGAAGAGAAAATAGCATAGAATTTGAGGAAACAACTCCAATAGCCTCTTCTCCATCCATTCATTTTGACAAGCAGAGTATGCTTGGTTTCGTTGACGGGCAATGGAGTGGAGGAACCCAACTCTTGTGTATTGGTGGAAAACCGGGTGATTCTGTAGAGTTTGAGTTCAATCAATTGGAAGACTGTCCTTATCAACTGGTGGTGTATGCCACGAAAGCTCCTGATTATGGCATAGTTTCTTTTTCCGTAAATGGACAAGATACACATATAAAGTGGGATGGATATGATACAAAAGTTACTCTTTCTGACCCTATTTCTTTAGGATGCTATAGTCCGGTGCGTGGAGCATTGACTTTGAAAATATCTTTGTCAGGAGCTAACCCAAAAGCTGTTGAGGAGAAGAATTTGTTTGGATTAGATGCTATACAACTTATGAAAAAACAATGATATTATGAAAGAGAGGATACTGATACTTTTACTACTGGCTACTGTTTGTAGTATGCAGGCACAAAATATTCACATGGCACTACGTCCGGATGATTTACTGATAGATAATTTTGAAGGAGATACTTTTGGAAACTGGATATTGGAAGGAAATGCTTTTGGCAATTCACCAGTTTCTATGGAACGTTTGTCAATATGGGGGGATAATAGGTTTGAAGGAAATCGGATGGCTTCTAGCTTTGTCAATGGAGATGCCGGTACCGGTGTATTGAAGTCACCTCTTTTCAGGATAGAACGCAGATATGTTAATTTTCTGATAGGTGGGGGTGTTGATTATCAGCGGGAGTATGTAGCCCTTTGGATTGATGGAAAGGAGGTGAAAAGAAGTACGGGGTATAATAGACGTGTCATGGAATATGAGTCTTGGGATGTTGCTGAATATATGGGAAAAAATGCCCGGATTGTTTTAGTGGACCAATCAAAAGAGGGCTGGGGATTTATCAATGCCGACTGTTTCTACCAGTCTGATACCAAATTGGAAAAAGAAATTTTTGCGAAAAGAATGTTGGTAACTCACCGTTATTTGAATATTCCGGTAAAGATGGGAGCGGTTATAGAACAGATGGATATATGGATTGGTGATAAAATGGTACGTAATATGGAAGTGGAGCTTGGCGGCGATGAACCTGATTATTGGGTTACATTGGAGGTCAAGGATTGGATTGGGCAAGAATTACGGATAGAGGCGAGTAAGAGTCCTAATGTAGAGCAAGCTTTGAATCAATGCTTTTGTTCTGAAACTCCTAAGGAAGAGAACTTGTTTTATAAAGAACCGTTACGTCCTAAAGTACATTTTACTTCTCGCCGGGGATGGCTGAATGATCCGAATGGTCTGGTTTGGCATGAAGGGGAGTGGCATCTGTTTTATCAGCATAATCCCTATGGCTGTATTTGGGGTAATATGACATGGGGGCATGCTGTGAGCCGGGATTTGGCACATTGGACTGAGTTGGGGGATGTATTACATCCGGACTCGTTGGGACCTATTTTTTCCGGTTCGGTAGTTGTTGATAAAAAGAATACGCTGGGGTGTCAACAAAATGGAGATACAGTATTGGTTGCTGTTTATACTTCGGCAGGTGGATTCGGGTATCACACCCGGCATTTGCAACATTCACAAAGTATAGGATATAGTTTGGATAAGGGGCGTAATTGGGTTACTTTTTCCGGTAATCCGGTACTTCCCACGTTGGTCAGGTACAATCGTGATCCTAAGGTGACGTGGCATACGCCGACTGGCAGATGGATTATGGTATTGTACTTGGATAAGCAGGAGTATGCTATCTTTTCATCTCCCAATTTGATGGATTGGACTGAAACGGACCGTTTTAAATTAGAGGGGGCGGATGAGTGTCCCGACTTTTTTGAAATGTCCGTAACCAATGAACCTACTGTCCGGAAATGGGTCTTTACCGGGGCGAACAGTACCTATTTGGTTGGGAGTTTTGATGGATATCGTTTTCGGCCTGAGACGAAACCTGTAAAAATGGATAGTGGTACAAACTATTATGCGGTTCAAACATATAGTAATGCACCAGATGACCGAAGAATACAAATAGCATGGATGAACGGAAGTAATTTCCCGGATATGCCTTTCAATCAACAAATGTCCTTTCCGCGTGAATTAACATTACATCGGGTTGATAAAGGATATGTCTTAAAAAGTATGCCGGTAAATGAACTCGCTTTATTATATGGGAGAAAGTACATCTGGAAGAGTCTGGTAGTTGAAGAAAAGAATTGTTTCACGACAAAGTTGAATACTCCTGCCTTCTATCTGAAAACGGGTTTTGCTGTAGATAGTGTTGATGCGCAGATATTGGCTTTTGATATTAATGGTTTGAATTTGATTTACGATTCTGTCAAACAGATACTCACTGTTAAGAAAGAGAATGGGGAAACCTTGAAGCAGATGGTGCTAAAGCCCAATGAAGGAAGAATTGAATTGGATATATTGTCGGATATTGCTTCTGTAGAAATCTTCGTCAATCAAGGAGCACTGTCTGCTGCTTTCTATCATCTGATTGAAAAAAACACTCCTTCTGTCACCATATCAGTTGAAGGCGGACAAACAAAGTTGAAACAGTTGACAATTCATGAATTGAATTCTATGTATGTTCCCCAGTGACATACAGATACCTTTTTAAGGATGGAATGTAACATTTGTAGTATGCTTTGAAACAAAAAAGATAGTCTCCTGCTGCTTGGTGGCGTATCTTTGCATGCTAGAAAAACATAATTAATTTAATACCAACAGAAACATGATTCATTTAAAAGACTTTTGGCGGACAATCAGAAGGACGCTTACCGTATTTATATTAGGAACTACCGTGGCTGTCTTTACATGCCAGGCCATAAATCCTCCTTTCGTGATTAAACATCTGGGTGACGGACAGAGTATCGTCCAAATTGACGAGCAGAAGAAGTTTTTGCTGCTGCCGGTGGAAGAGGCTTCTCCGGAGGCAAAATTGTATATGATAGCGGACAATGATGTTGTACGCAGTATGAACGTGCGATTGGCAGTCAATAAGGTTGACTATTTTGTTCCGGTCGATTTGACCGGCTTCGATAATAAACATCTCTCTTTCAACTTCCAGCTTATTCCGGATTCGGCCTTATGCTGGGAAGAAATGAAACTGTCGGATGAATTCGATGTTTCGAACCGGGAGAAGTACCGTCCGGTGTATCATTTCAGCCCGGCTTACGGTTGGATGAATGATCCTAACGGAATGTTCTACAAAGACGGGGTCTACCATTTGTTCTATCAGCATAATCCCTACGGCTCCATGTGGGGGAACATGCATTGGGGACATGCCACCAGTACGGACCTCGTCACTTGGGAGCATCACGGAGATGCCATTTCGCCCGATGCGTTGGGAACAATTTTCAGTGGCTCTTGTGTTGTCGACAAGGATAATACGGCCGGGTTCGGTGCCGGTGCCGTCATTGCCTTCTATACATCGGCAAGCGACCGTCAAGTGCAGAGCATGGCCTATAGCCTTGACAACGGAAAGACCTTCAAGAAGTATGCGCGAAATCCCATCCTGACTTCCACGCAGCGCGACTTCCGTGACCCTAAAGTCATCTGGCACGAAGATACCAAGAAATGGATTATGGTTCTTGCCGTAGGGCAGGAAATGGAGATATACTCTTCTGCCGACCTGAAGAACTGGACGCTGGAGAGCAAATTCGGTGAAGGACAAGGTGCTCACGGCGGAGTCTGGGAGTGTCCCGACCTGCTTGAACTGCCGGTTGAAGGTACGGAACTGAAGAAGTGGGTACTCGTCTGTAACCTCAATCCGGGCGGACCGTTCGGTGGCTCTGCCACACAATATTTCGTGGGGACATTTGACGGAAAGAGATTCGTGAACGAGTCTCCCGCAGTGACGAAATGGATGGACTGGGGAAAAGACCATTATGCAACTGTCACTTGGAGCAATGCTCCTGCAGGACGTGCCATCGCATTGGCATGGATGAGCAACTGGCAATATGCCAACGATGTGCCCACCCGTCAATACCGCAGTGCCAACTCCGTGCCGCGCGACCTTTCGCTCTATACCTCGGAGGGTGAAACCTATGTAAAGGTAACCCCGTCTCCCGAATTGCTGAAACTGAGGGATAAAGGCAGCAAGAAGCGTGCTTTCAAGGTAGACCGCACGTATAATCTGGACAAACTGCTGAATGACAATTCCGGAACGTATGAAATCGAAATGACCATAAAGAACAAGGATGCGGATGTGATAGGATTCCAGCTCTTTAACTCGAAAGGCGAGGAGGTGGAGATGTACTATAACCTGGCGGAAAAGACGTTCACCATGGACCGTACCAAGAGTGGCGAGGTGACGTTCAGCAAGGACTTCCCTGCAGTGACCGTGGCTCCTGTCGAGGGTGGCAATGAAATGAAACTCCGCTTGTTCGTAGACAAGTCGGGCATTGAAGCGTTTGGCAACGACGGACGTTTTGCCATGACAAATCTCGTATTCCCGTCGGAACCTTACAACCGCATCAGTTTCTATGCTAAAGGTGGAAGCTGCAATGTCACCTCGTTTATTGTGTACAAACTCGGATTAAAATAACAGATAATAATCTTCAGCATGGAAAATACTAAGAATTCTTCTTTGGCAAAGCTCTTTCCGGTCATGCTTTGCTTCTTCGCCATGGGCTTTGTGGATTTGGTGGGCATCGCCTCCAACTACGTGAAGGCCGACTTGAACCTGACCGACTCGCAAGCCAACATATTCCCGTCTCTGGTGTTCTTCTGGTTCCTCATCTTCTCCGTACCTACGGGTATGCTGATGAACCGCATCGGACG
>OJOO01000981.1_pt1 | contig 12823 bp, 9 predicted proteins | sample 1598171 | NCBI WGS metagenome assembly OJOO01 (sample SAMN01915208, study PRJEB22387) | human gut metagenome | isolation source: stool | host: Homo sapiens | place: USA
GGGATATTACGCTGCCCTTAATTATGCCGGCGGTAATTTCAGGTTCGCTGCTTGCGTTTGCCATGTCTATGGATGATGTGGTAATAAGTATTTTTGTAAACGGACCGCGTCTGTCTACGCTGCCGATCAAGGTGTACACACAGCTGAAAACGGGAGTGACGCCGGAGATCAATGCGTTGTGTACCATTCTGCTGGCAGCTACACTGGTTATTTTTATTGTTTATTCACTGATAACAAAGAAGAAAAAATAAATGCTATAGCAACAAAAATAGAATACATTCAGAGGAAGGAAAAGATGATGAACAAACTGATTGAGTTAAAAAATCTGACCAAGAATTTTGATGATCAGCAGGTTTTGCGCGGCATCAATCTGGATATTTACGAAAAGGAATTCCTGACGCTTTTGGGACCCAGCGGATGTGGAAAGACAACCACTCTTCGAATCATTGCAGGCTTTGAAGAACCAAGTGACGGAGAAGTACTGTTTAACGGGATTGAGATTTCCAAGCTTCCCCCGTACAAGAGAGAGGTTAATACTGTGTTTCAGAAGTATGCTCTTTTTCCTCATTTAAATGTGGCGGAGAACATCGGTTTCGGGCTGAACCTGAAGAAGGTCGATAAAACTGTCATCGCCCAGAAGGTGGAGCGTATGCTGAAGATGGTTGGTCTGGAAGGCTTTGGGAAAAGAGATGTAACTCTGCTCTCCGGTGGACAGCAGCAGCGAGTGGCCATTGCCAGAGCTCTGGTAAATGAGCCGAAGGTTCTGCTTTTAGATGAACCCCTGGGTGCACTGGATGCAAAGATCCGTAAACAGATGCAGGTAGAATTAAAGAAAATCCAGCAGGAAGTTGGCATCACTTTCATTTATGTTACCCATGACCAGGAAGAAGCCCTGTCCATGTCAGATACGGTTGTTGTTATGAATAACGGTGAGATTCAGCAGATTGGCTCTCCTACAGATATCTACAATGAGCCGGAAAACCGTTTTGTTGCAGGCTTTATCGGTGAATCTAATATTATCGAGGGAACCATGATCCGTGATTATCTGGTTGCTTTTGACGGATTTGAGTTTGAATGTGTGGATAAGGGATTTGAAGATAATGAAGAGATTGAAGTTGTATTAAGACCTGAGGATCTGGATATCGTAGATCCCGGTCAGGCAAAGATCAGGGGAATCGTGCGCAATATTACCTTCAAGGGTGTGCATTATGAAATCCTGATCGAGACAGAGCTTCGTACTTATATGGTTCATACCACAGATTATGCGGAAGTCGGAAGGGAAGTGGGACTGAAATTCGGGCCTGAAGACATCCATGTTATGTGTAAGATGGGAAGCTACTGATGAAACAGTACAGAAATCTTATCAAACCATATCTTGTGTGGGCATTTGTGGTCATTGTCATCCCGCTGATACTGATCGCATTATATGCATTTACAGAAGACGGAAACGAGGTGCTGACGTTCTCCTTTACCCTGGAGAATTTCCGCAAATTCCTGGAAGCTACGTATATGAGCGTTATTTTCAAGTCCTTTAAGCTTGGAATCCTGACGACGGTCATCTGTCTGGGACTTGGCTATCCGCTGGCATATATTATTTCCAAATGTCCGGAAAAATCCCAGAGTCTTCTGATCCTGCTGGTAACTATTCCGGAATGGATCAATATGCTTCTGCGTACCTATGCATGGATGAACCTGCTGTCAGACAATGGTATCATCAACCATTTGCTTGGATTACTGGGGATTTCCCCGGTGACAATGATGTATACGGACTTTTCCGTAGTGGTTGGTCTGGTCTGTAACTTTATGCCATTTATGATCATCCCGATCCACACATCCCTGAGCAAGATGGATAAATCCTTTATCGAGGCTGCCTATGACCTGGGTGCAAATAAATTCCAGACCTTCACAAAGGTTATCTGGAAATTGTCCATCCCCGGCGTGCTCAATGGAATCATGATGGTATTCCTGCTGTCTATTTCCACATTCGTTATTCCGAAACTTCTCGGAGGCGGACAGTACATGCTGATCGGTAACCTGATCGAGTCTCAGTTTATCTCTGTTGGCGACTGGAACTTCGGAAGTGCGATTTCTCTGATTCTGGCTGTGCTCATTCTGATCTTTATGAGCCTGATGAAGAAGATGGATAAAGATGAATAAGGGAGGACGGCATGAAACGTAATAATAAATTTTTCTCAATGTTATATGTAGTACTCTGCCTTGCTTTCTTTTACCTGCCGATCCTGGTGACGATGATCTTTTCCTTTAACTCATCCAAGTCACTGACCAGATTTACAGGCTTTTCCCTGCGCTGGTATCAGGAACTTCTCGGTAACGGGGAAGTAATTAAGGCAGTTTATGTATCTGTTACCATTGCGATCATTGCGACCATTGTTTCTACAATACTTGGAACCATTACAGCGATCGGTTTATCCAAATCAAAGAAGGTAATCAAGGAACTGCTTTTGAATATTAATAATATCCCGATTCTGAATCCTGAGATCGTAACTGCCATCAGTCTGATGCTCTTGTTCTCTTCTCTGGGATTTCGAAAAGGATATCTGACTATGCTGCTGGCACATATTGCGTTCTGCACCCCGTATGTAATTACCAGCGTTTATCCGAAGGTAAGGGCTCTGGATCCGAATATGGCAAATGCTGCCATGGACCTTGGGGCAACACCTTTTCAGGCTCTGACAAAGGTTATCGTGCCGATGATCAAAGAGGGTATTTTCGCAGGCGCGCTGCTTGCATTTACCATGTCATTTGATGATTTCGTTATTTCCTATTTCGTATCAGGAAATGGTGTAAAGAATATCTCTATTGTTGTATATAATATGACAAAGCGTATCAATCCGACGATCAATGCTTTGTCAACCATCGTGATCGTAGTCATCATCGTGGTACTGCTTTTGTCCAATCTGCTTCCGAAGTTTAAGAATAAAGCCAGAAAGCTGAACAGGAAAGCAGTAAAAATTGTCTCTGTAGTTCTGGTTGTTGCCGTTACGGCAGGGCTGATCAAATGGGGATTCGTGGCGCAGTCCACTCATGTGCTGAAAGTTTACAATGCAGGAGAGTACATGGATCTTTCCCTGCTGGAGGATTTCGAAAAAGAATATGATTGTACCATCGTATACGAGACTTTTGAGTCAAATGAGATGATGTACACCAAGCTTTCAAGCGGTGAGACTTATGATGTGCTGATCCCGTCTGATTACATGATTGAGAGACTGATCAAAGAAGAATATCTGCAGGCACTTGACTGGAAAGAAATTCCGAATAAGAAAAATCTGCTGAATGATGTCATGAACCAGAGCTATGATCCGGGCAACCGTTATTCCTGTCCGTATTTCTGGGGAACAGTAGGAATCCTTTATGATAAGACAGTAGTAGATGAGGCTGATCTGAAAGATGGCTGGAATCTTCTGTGTAATCCGAAATATAAAGGAAATATTTACATGTATGATTCTGAGAGAGATTCCTTTATGATAGCATTAAAAGCACTTGGGTATTCCATGAATACTACAAATGAGTCTGAGATCGAGGAGGCTTATCAGTGGCTGATCGATCAGCGTGACACTATGGATCCGATCTATGCAGGTGATGATGTGATCGACAACATGATTTCAGGAAACAAAGCGCTGGCAGTTGTGTACTCCGGAGATGCATCTTACATTATCAGTGAAAACCCGAATCTGGACTACTTCACACCGGAACAGGGAACCAACAGATGGTATGATGCAATGGTTATCACAAAGGACTGCAGTGAGGTACAGCTTGCCCATGAATTCATCAATTTTATGATCAGTGATAAATCTGCTCTTTCCAATACGGAAGAAGTAGGGTATACTTCTACAGTGAAGAGTGCTTTTGAAACAATGAAGGAGGGGGATTATGCCGGGATCAGTTCTTATATTCCGGATACAACCAACCCGAATAACGAAATCTTTGCTTATCAGCAGCCAAAGATCAAGCAGAAATTTGCGGAACTCTGGACAAAAGTAAAAGCAAAGTAAAAAAGGATAGCCGCTGTCTGCCGATACAGTGGAAGGCGGACAGTGACTGATATAGACAACAATGCAGAGCATAAGAAGGGAGATCATTTATGAAAAAAAGAGTACTTGCAGTAGTGATGTGTGCATTAATGGCCGGATCTGTATTTACCGGATTTAAGGATGCAGGAGATGATAAAGAACTTGTACTTTTTACATGGGAAGGAATGTTCCCGCAGGAAGTTCTGGACGATTTTGAAAAAGAGACAGGTGTTAAGGTTGTTTATTCAAACTTCGATACAGATGAAACCATGCTTGAGAAGCTTTCCATGGCAAAGGGCGGCGACTATGATATCGTGATCGCAGATGATTATATTCTGGAAACTGCGATCCAGGAAGGACTTGCAGAGAAGCTTGACAAGGATTCTCTGGAGAATATCAAAAATATCAACCCATTATATCAGGGACAGTTCTATGATCCAGACGATGAATACACAGTTCCTTACGGAGCAGGCATCCCGCTGATCGTTTATGATCCGGAACAGGTGGATATTGATATCAAAGGATATAAAGACCTCTGGGATCCGTCTCTTGAGGACAGCATTGCACTGACTGCAAACTATCGTGTGCTCAATGGTATCACCCAGCTTTCCATGGGCGAGAGCATGAATGAAGAGGACGTTGACGTGATCAAGAAAACAGGAGAGAAGCTTCTGGAACTTGCTCCGAATGTACGTCTGATCCAGGATGACAATACACAGAATGCACTTCTCAACGGAGAAGCAAGTGTTGCATTTCTTTATACCTCTCAGGTAACAGCTGCTCTGGCTGAGAATCCTGATCTGAAGGTGGTATATCCGGAAGAAGGACTTGGATTTGGTATTATGGGTATGTTTATTCCAAGTGAAGCGCCGGACAAAGATGCGGCATATTCTTTCATGGATTACATCATGCAGCCGGAGGTTGCAGCGAAATGTACAGACTATATCGGCTATTACAGCACAAATAAAGCAGCAGATGAGCTGGTAAATCCGGATCTGGTAGTTCCGGATGACGTTACAAAGGGCGAGATCGTCCAGAATGTAAGCCAGGACGCAGACGCACAGTATCAGAAGAACTGGACTGAATTTAAGGCTGCCTGCGACTAAGGGGTTAATCAACTAAGGAGTTAATATGGATGTTTACAAGGGAACCGGTGCCTTTTCCGGAATTGCCATCGGTAAGATACTGTATTATCATAAAAGCGAATATCAGATGCGCCAGTACGAAATCACAGATGTGAAAACAGAGCTGAATATTTTCCGGCAGGCGCGCACCAGAGTCATGGAACAGCTGGAGGATTTATATGAAAAAAACTGCATAATTCAGGGAACCCAGGCAGAGATTTTTCTCAGACAGAAGAATCTGCTGGAGGGAAAAAGCTTTCAACGTGCCATTGAGAGTGTCATACAGAGTGAAAAAGTAAATTCTGCCTATGCGGTAATGACTACAAGGGACGAGATGCTTAAAACTTTCAGAACTCTGGAAGAGCCTGCGATTAAAGAACGGCTGGATAATATGCGGGAGATTTCCGACCGCCTGATCGGTGAACTGGGAGGTATCTCTCCCAGGATAGATCTTGGAGATGAGCCTGTGATCGTTGTGACGGAGAGTATCACACCAACAGAACTGATGGAGATGGATAAGGATAAACTGATGGCTATTGTTACCCATCATGGTTCCGATATGTCTCATGCTGCCATTATGGCAAAAACAATGAATATCCCGGCTCTGCTGGAAATTGACACAGATTCGGAGTGGGACGGACGGCAGGCTATTGTGGACGGATATACTGGAACTTTGTATATTGATCCGGATGAAGAGGTAAAAAAAGAATATGAGATCCGCAGGCAGGCTGATAAAGAAGAAAGAGAAGAACTTCTGAAATTAAGGAGAGAACCGGATATCACAAAAGATGGCAGAAAAATTGAAATCTATGCCAATATCGGAAATATGGATGACCTGAACAGTGTGCTGTATTACGGAGCTGCCGGGATTGGTCTTCTGCGCAGTGAATTCCAGTATCTTGGAAGAGAAAATTATCCTCGTGAAAATGAGCTGTTTCTTGCATACAAAAAGATTGCGGAGACCATGGGAGAAAAGCTCACTGTGATCCGTACGGCAGATCTTGGAGCAGACAAGCAGGCAGAATATCTGAATATCCCGGACGAGACAAATCCGATCATGGGGAACAGAGGAATCCGTCTCTGCCTTGACAGAAAAAGAATGTTCAAGGCACAGCTTCGGGCAATTTTCAGGGCGAGTGCATATGGAAACCTGGCGCTGATGTATCCGATGATCAGCTCAGAAGAGGAAATGGATGAGATCGAAGAGATTATCCGGGAAGTAAAGATCGGGCTGGATGAAAAAGGAATTCCGTATAAACATATTAAGACAGGAATCATGATCGAGACTCCGGCAGCAGTCATGATCAGCCGGGAGCTTGCCAGAAGAGTGGATTTCCTGAGTCTTGGAACCAATGACCTGAGTCAGTATACACTGGCGATGGACAGACAGAATCCGCTTCTGCGCAAGAAATATAATGACCATCACCTGGCAGTACTGCGTATGATTCAAATGGTGATCGAAGCGGGACATGCAGAAAATAGACGTGTCTGTATCTGCGGGGAACTTGCAGCAGACACTGCCCTGACAGAAGAATTTCTGAGGATGGGTGTGGACTGTCTCTCTGTAGTGCCGGCATGTATTTTGCCGGTAAGAAAAGCACTGAGACAGGTGGATCTGTCCGGAGATGATAAAGGTGCGTGAATTTGGTGAAAAGTAAAGTGGTATTACTTCCCTGCCGGGAATATGATGAAGAAAAAATCTATATGCTGCTGAAACAGGGGCTGGATTTTCTGGGTGGAGTGGAGACTCTGATTCCAAAGGATGCGAAGATCCTGCTGAAGCCGAATCTGCTGAAAAAAGCAGAGGTAGAGAAAGCAGTGATCACACATCCGGTTGTAGTAGGAGTTTTTGCGGGAATCCTGCGTGAAAGTGGGTATGAGAATATTGTGCTTGCAGATTCCTGCGGTCATGGAACCACTCAGGCAGTGATTCGCGGAACAGGAATGGATACTTATCTGGAGAAATATCATATTCCGGCTGTTGATTATTCTGAGGGCGTGAAAACTGCTTATCCGCAGGGAGTCCAGGCAAAGGAATTTATCCTGCCAAAAGAACTGTTGGAGCAGGACTGTGTGATTTCCCTGAGCAAGATGAAAACACATGCATTAGAACGTATCACCGGTGCGGTTAAGAACAGCTATGGGTTTGTATATGGATTCCATAAAGCGAAGGGGCACACGCAGTACCCGAGTGCAGACAGCTTTGCCAGAATGCTTATTGATCTGAATAAATGTGTGGCACCGAAGCTGTATGTGATGGATGGGATTGTGGCCATGGAGGGCAACGGACCGGGTTCGGGAGATCCGGTTCCTATGAATGTACTGCTGATGTCCACAGATCCGGTTGCACTGGACAGTGTATTCAGCCGTCTGGTTTATCTGAAACCGGAGATGGTTCCGACGAACTATCATGGCGAGAAAATGGGACTTGGTACATGGAAAGAAGAGGAGATTACCCTTCTGACACCAGACGGGGAGATTTCCATGGCAGAGGCAGTGAAAAAATACGGAAATCCGGCTTTTAATGTAGACCGCACAGAAGTGCGAAAGAATATCTGGACAAGAATGGCGGGAGCGTTAAACATTTTTCAGAAAAAACCATATATAGAAGCTGATAAATGTGTCCGCTGCGGGATCTGTGTGCAGAGCTGTCCGGTTCCGGGGAAAGCTGTGGATTTCAGAAAAGGCAAAGGAAAGCCGCCGGTATATGATTACAGAAAGTGTATCCGCTGTTTCTGCTGCCAGGAGATGTGCCCGAAAAAAGCAATCAAAGTGAAGTAGATGAAAAGCAGATAATAAAAAGCGCAACTGTTTATAGAATTGCCATGGTATTTTCGCAGGATCAGGACAGAGGAAAGCCGGACAATTACCAAAAAGCACATAACAGAGGATGAGAATATCTCGGATTGAGACAGATTCTATCCTAAGTTATGTGCTTTTTTGAGTCATATCCCTCTTTAACCGAATCAGGAAAGTTCCCTGCTTTGGCTGCGAATATTCGTTATTCGTCTGACTATGGCTGTCGAAGATACAAAATCTATCTTCCGAGGCTTCTGCTTATCTCGCGGATGAATTCCGGAGTAGTACCACAGCATCCTCCGACAACAGACGCACCATTTTCGATCAGAACCTTCATATGTTCTGCAAAGCTTTTGGCGTCCATACTGTAAATGGCATTTCCCTGATCATCAATCGTCGGCATACCGGCATTAGGTTTGGCGATGACAGGAATGGATACGTTCTCTTTGATATTGCGGACAACGGATACCAGCTGGTCAGGTCCTACAGAACAGTTGATCCCAACTGCCACAGCACCTGCACCCTCAAGGGCGATCGCAGCCTCCACAGCATTTCCTCCGCTGAAAATGCTTCCGTCAGCTTCTACGGTCATTGTACACATTACAGGAAGAGAACTTATGGATGCAGCAGCATCCAGTGCAGCAAGTGTTTCCTCGATATTGATCATGGTTTCCGCAGCGATCAGATCAACACCTGCATCTTCAAGAACCTTAATCTGTTCACAGTATGTTTCATATGCCATCTCATAGGTGAGATCACCGGCAGGCTCCATCATCTTTCCGGTTGTGGTAATATCACCGGCAACATAGACCTTATGGCCTACTGCCTCTCTGGAAATATTTACAAGTGCATGGTTCATTTCCGCAAGCTTATCCTGCAGTCCGTGAAGTCCGAGACTGTAACGGTTTCCGCCGAAAGTAGGTGCGTATACGATCTGGCTTCCTGCTTCAACATAAGCCTTTTGCAGATTCTGCAGAACTTCTTTGTGCTCCATGATCCATGCTTCTGTACAGATTCCTCTTGGCATTCCGGCGGCCATAAGATTGGAACCGGTAGCACCGTCGAGCAGTACAACATCCTGTGTCAGCTTCTGAAATTCTTCTCTAGTCATGGAAATTTCCTCCTGTGTTTTTCTATGAAAGTCCTGAGTGGCTGCCATGAATCAGTCATGTCTGCATGGGTAAATTCGTGGATACCGGACAGGATGACTTTCATATACTGTGACATTATAGCACAGCTTTCAGGATAAATGGAGAAAATTAATAAATTTTTATTTCATATGATGCAGTAAAAATTTCATCCTTGTCCAGAGTGTTGATATATTTCTTTTCCGGAAGCTCGCCCTTAAATCCAAAATCATCACAGCGTCCCATCCATGGTTCCAGACATACAAAAGGAGAACCCGGGACGGACCAGATGCCAAAGCTTGGAAATCCATGACAGATCAGTTCCACATAAGGAGTTCCGTCAGGGAAAGCGATGCCGGCCTTTTCAATCTGGTCATCAAAAATAAGGGCATCTTTGTCAAACATGTGAGCATCGATAAGGCAGGAACCATTCTCAAGCTCCAGTGTATAAGCTTTATCTGCGACCGCGGTGCCTGATGACATGTCGATCAGCAGATAGGAGAGGGAATCCTGGCCGTCAAAAGTAAGATGATATTGCTCCTGGGAGCCAATTCCTCCGGCAGGTACATTGAATGCAGGATGGCCGCCAATTGTAAAATACATGGTTTCATCATTAAGGCTGATCACTTCCCAGCATACACTGACCTGGTTCTTCTCCAGAACATGCTTGATCTTCAGCTCAAAATCATATGGATAATTTTCTCTTGTGGCATCAGAAGATTTCAGCCTATGGGTGATGGAATCAGCAGTCATATCCACGCAGGTAAATTCGCTGTCCCTGGCAAACCCATGCTGACTGGAGGGATATTCGACTCCATTAATACGATAGTGATCCTCAAAATGACGTCCCACATTAGGGAAAAGAACCGGTGCGTGGCGTTTCCAGTAAGCCGGATCTGCCTGCCAGATCACTTCTCTGTTATGTACTTTATCAAAAATGCTGCAAAGCTCAGCACCATGATCGTCTACAGATACTCTAAGATAGTCGTTTTCAATTGTATGGATCATAAATGAATCCTCCTTGATCGATAAATATTGTGTAACTGTTCAGCTGGCAGTATTCTGCAAATCACCGAAGGTGATTTGAAATGCATTTTGGTTCGTAACTGCGAAGGTACCGAATAGTCACGGACATTGATGTCCGGCAATTTTTAAAAAGGTTTTGATTGCTATAAGTTGATGCCGGAATCAATCTGTCTATAAGTATAACACATGGGCCGGATTAATTATAGTTATAAATATACAAAAATAGATCTGAAATATCGTGGTAAATTGAAAAATACACTGATATAGTGACGAAATACAGAAATCATATGTGTAAAAACCACAATAAATGATTGACGAATAAAAAAATATTTGTTACAATTTACCTCAACGAGTCCTGCGGGACCAGAGCGTGTCTGAAAAATTGTGACGCACATCTTGCGTAAAGCATTTTTCAGACACACTCTAAGACATAATGAACAAAACGTGAAAACAAGGAGGTCATTGCTATGGCGAAAAAAAGAAATATCATTGTTGGACAATCAGGAGGACCTACTGCAGTAATCAATTCCAGTCTTGCCGGAGTTTATAAGAATGCCATTGAACGAGGATTTGACAAAGTATACGGAATGCTTCACGGCATTCAGGGACTGTTGGATGAACAGTATATTGATCTGTCAACACAGATTCATTCAGAACTGGATATCGAATTACTCAAGAGAACACCATCTGCATTTTTAGGTTCCTGTCGTTACAAGCTTCCTGAGATTCACGAAGATAAAGCAATTTATGAGAAAATTTTTGAGATATTAAATAAACTGGATATCTATGCGTTTATCTACATTGGCGGAAATGATTCCATGGATACGATCAAGAAACTGTCTGATTATGCGATTCTCACAGGACAGACTCAGAAGTTCCTTGGTGTTCCGAAAACAATCGACAATGACCTGGCGCTGACAGACCATACACCCGGATTCGGAAGTGCTGCAAAATATATCGGCGCATCCACAAAAGAAGTGATCCGCGATGCACTGGGACTTACTTATAAGAAAAATATGATTACGATCATGGAGATCATGGGACGTAATGCCGGATGGCTTACAGGTGCCACAGCACTGGCAAAATCTGAGGACTGCGACGGACCGGATTTGATCTATCTGCCGGAAGTGCCTTTTGATGTTGAGAAATTCCTTGCAAAAGTAAAAGATCTTCTGAATAAAAAAGCATCTATTGTAATCGCAGTTTCCGAGGGAATCAAGCTGGCAGACGGAAGATATGTATGTGAGCTTGGAAGCGTGGGAGACTATGTGGATGCATTTGGACACAAACAGCTTCAGGGAACAGCCACTTATCTGGCAAACTTCCTGGCAGCGGAGTGCGGATGCAAGACAAGAGCTGTTGAACTTTCCACATTACAGAGAAGTGCTTCCCACATGGCATCCAGAGTGGATATTGATGAAGCATTCATGGTAGGTGGTGCTGCAGTTAAAGCTGCAGATGAAGGTGACACAGGTAAGATGGTTGTTATCGACCGTGTTTCCGATGATCCCTACATGGCAGCTACAGGTATCTACGATGTACACAGAATCGCAAATGAGGAGAAACTTGTTCCGAGAGAATGGATGAATAAAGATGCTACAAACGTAACTAAGGATTTTGTAGACTATATTAAACCTCTGATCCAGGGAGATTATCAGCCTATTATGGTAAATGGTATGCCGAGACATCTGGTACTGAACATGAAAAAAGGCAGAAAGAAATAATTGATAAAAATTATAAACGGGCAGCCGGGCAGATCAACTTATCTGTTTTGCTTCCCGTTTTTTCCTGTTATATATGAGATGTGAGAGAAAAATGTAGATAAAGACCAGAATAAAGGACTGAGAAAACCTTAACAATAATAAGAATAATAAAATAAATCACTTTATGCAGAATGTATAAAAATTTTAGCTAATTTTAGCAGAATAACCTTGACGAAATGACACAAATTCTATAAAATAATTATGTGCGTATAAGAAACATATATTTACTTATGTGCGAAAGGTGTGGCTGTTCAGTTACTTCACAACAATGCTGAATAGTTACAAAAGAACAATAATTTAGGAGGAAAATGTAAAATGGCAAAATGGGTTTACATGTTTACAGAAGGTAACGCTAATATGAGAAACCTTCTGGGTGGTAAAGGTGCCAACCTTGCTGAAATGACAAACCTTGGTCTTCCTGTACCTCAGGGCTTCACAATCACAACAGAAGCTTGTACTCAGTACTATGAAGACGGAAGACAGATCAATGATGAGATCATGGCTCAGATCATGGAAGCAATCACCAAAATGGAAGGAGTTACCGGAAAGAAATTCGGTGACAAAGAAAATCCTCTGCTTGTTTCCGTTCGTTCTGGTGCGAGAGCTTCTATGCCAGGTATGATGGATACTATCCTGAACCTTGGTTTAAATGAAGACGTTGTTAACGTACTTGCTGAAAAATCCGGCAATGCTCGTTGGGCATGGGACTGCTACAGAAGATTCATCCAGATGTACTCTGATGTAGTTATGGAAGTCGGAAAGAAATATTTCGAAGAACTTATCGATGAGATGAAAGCTAAAAGAGGTGTTAAGCAGGATGTTGAACTTACTGCAGAAGACCTTCATGAATTAGCTGAACAGTTCAAAGCTGAATATAAAGCAAAAATCGGTGCTGATTTCCCAACTGATCCTAAGGAACAGTTAATGGGTGCTATCAAAGCCGTATTCCGTTC
>OJOO01000991.1_pt1 | contig 12729 bp, 9 predicted proteins | sample 1598171 | NCBI WGS metagenome assembly OJOO01 (sample SAMN01915208, study PRJEB22387) | human gut metagenome | isolation source: stool | host: Homo sapiens | place: USA
GAATCGTTGAATTTTCAGCATTCTGGGCTTAAGTTGACCACATTGGGGTCTGACCCCAATGTGGACCCCAATGTGGTCTTGTCTTTCAGCGCTTTCTCAATTTCGTCAATTACGATCTTTAATGCTTTAATTCGGGCATATTTCTTATCAACAGATTCCAGTACATGCCATGGAGCAAAAGATGTATTGGTTTTTTGAAGCATCTCATCTACTGCCACTTCATAGGCATCCCATTTCTCACGGTTTCGCCAATCTTCGTCTGTGATCTTCCACTGTTTTTCAGGATTGTTCTGACGCTCCTGGAAGCGTTCCAGCTGTGTGTCTTTGTCGATCTGTACCCAGAATTTAATAATAACTGCGCCCCAGTCCTTGAGTTCTTTTTCAAACTCATTCATTTCGTTATAGGCACGTTTCCAGTCGTTCTCGCTGCAGAATCCTTCCAAACGTTCTACCATAACTCTGCCATACCAGGTTCTGTCGAAAATGGCGATATGTCCATCTTTTGGAAGTCTTGTCCAGAAACGCCATAAATAGTGTCTGGCTTTCTCATGTGGTTCAGGACTTGCGATTGGATTTACTTCATAACCGCGAGGGTCAAGGGCCTCTGTGATTCGTTTGATGTTGCCGCCTTTTCCTGCTGCGTCCCATCCTTCATAAGTGATGATGACAGGAATCCGTTTTCTGTATAATTTGTTGTGAAGTTCTCCGAGTTTGCTTTGAAGTTCTTTCAGTTCTGTTTTATATTCTTCGTCATCCAACGTCTTGTCCTTAAGATCGATATCTGCAAGATGTGGAATTTGCTCCAGTGGAAATACATTCTGCAGGATTGGGACAGAATGTGCCTGATTCTGCATGGCTACTTCGATGTTGCTTACCATAGCTTCAAGTATTTGAAGTTCTGCCCATTTTCGGTCGGATGCATCTATGATGTACCATGGCGCTGTGGATGCGTTGGTGTCGGACATATACTGCGAGAAAATCTTTGCACATTTTTTGTAATGGTCATTCTGCCATTTATCAAAGTTTGATACTCGCCATTTTGTATCCTTATGAGACAGAAGTGCTTTCTGACGCTCTTTCTGGTCTTCTTTGTCAATCTGCATGAAGAATTTCAGAACCAGATAGCCGTTATCTGTGAGCTGACGCTCGAAGCGACGGATACTGTCGATTCTCTGTGTGTATGCTTCTTCCTCAATTTTATCTTCCAGACATTCTCTGCATGTCTGCTCCATCCATCCGGAATCCAGAAATGTGAATTTCCCTGCTTCCGGGATTTGTTTAAAATAGCGGTACAGGAATGGATATCTCAGGTCTTCTGCTGTTGGTGTGGACATTGTGGCTACTTTGAAGAAACGTGGGTCGATGTTCTTGATTACTTTTCCAATAGTACTTCCTTTGCCAGAAGCGCCCCAGCCCTCGAAAAGTACAATGACTGGTATCTTGTGTTCTTTGATCTTCATCTGGAAATCATAGAGCTGATTTCTGGCAGTCTGCAGGCGTTCTTTGATTTCCTCCTTTTCCGGCATATGCGCCGGGGTCCAGTTTTTAAGCATAATAGTGTCCCCCTTACTTTGGCTTCTGGATAAATGTTGATTATTTTGCAAAATGGGTGTTAGTTTTTGTTACGGGCTGCATAAAGATAGTTCCATGTTACCATTTGTCTTTCTGAGTTAATGATAACATGGAACCGAAATAGAGTAAAGGCAAAAGCAGCTACATATATCGTTTTATAGCTTTCACTTTTCCATTCTCGACTTCAATATGTAAATTTCCCCCACCCTTTAAAAGTTTCTCTTTCTTCATTGGGAAACATCCTACATCATCATATTGTAAATACTTTGTTTTCGAAGTTATTGCAAATGTCTTTTTCCCATATTTTACATAATGATATTTATCACGTACTATTTTCTCTTTTTTGCTCTTTAAAAATGAGCCATAAAAAGTGATGCTCTTCGAATTAATTATTATCTTTGTTGTTCCGGGAAAATAACCTTTTTGGGATCCCTTGGTCTTATTATAATTAGTCTCATAATAAATAATACCTTGATTCTTTTTCTGTGCTGCATTTACTGGTATTACGCTCTCACACAGAATTACACATAAAAGCACGATAACTGCAATTAATGTCTTATCGAAAATATTGTTTCTTTTTATTATTGTTCCTTCTCTCTGCATTTGTCTTCCTCCATTTCGTAGTGTGTTGTGTTTCTTGTTGGTATTATCATAACATACTTCCAATGCTCGGAACCCTTTCTTGATGAAATGCATTACTTTCCTGATAGATAACCTATTTATTTTTCTGTTCTCTACAAACTTTACATTTTGCCATCCCTCTTGTCCTATCAACAATAGCTGCGCTCCATTCATATCCACAAGTACTACATTTCCACCAGACTTTTTTTCCTGAACCTGCTGTAAGGAAAGTCGGATCATATTCTACATTTTTGAGAAAATCCCATTCTTGCAAAAGCATCTCATGTGTTTGGCTCAACGGCTTTACACCTTTTTTTAATATAGTTTTTTGACGAGCCTGTGCCTGCTTTATTCTTCCACAGGAAGGGCATCCTGTTGCTTTTTTCCTCGTTCGCATCATGCCTGTAGCCTGCCATTCAGTACCACAAGCACTACATTTCCACCATATTTTTTTGCCATAGCCTGATGTAATTTTATATGAATCTAAATTCATATTTTTCTTCCAGTCCCACTCTTTCAATAACTCTGGATGCAGTTCCGCTAATGATCCACTTTTCTTTACATATGTAATTTGTACATTTTGTGCACGTTTTCTTTGATTACATTTTTTACATCCACTGCCATGTAGCCTATCTGATACCTCTTTTTTCCACTCATATCCGCAAATGTGACATTTCCAGTATGCCTGTTTCTTAGTTCCAATACACACATTTTCAGGTAATGTTACGTTTCTTTCATAATCCCAGTCAGCTAAAAGCTCTTTGCACGATGCAACATCGTTATATCCTCTCAAAACCTGTCTGTTTCCACAAATTGGGCATCCACATTTTTTATCTTTTCTAGTTCGAGAGACTACCGAGCTTTTCCACGAATGCCCCTTGTCACAAATCCACCAGACTTTTTTACTACTTCCAGCTGTAATCATTTGTGGAGTTAACTTACCATTCTTTTCAGTGTCCCACGAACGTACAATTTCAGGATTTTTAGATGCAAGATCATTAAAACCAGCCAACACTCTCATTCCAGAACAATACGGACATTTTCCACTAAGAACTTCATACGCTATTGGACTTTGCCATTCATGTCCGCACTTTCCCTTCCACCACACTCTTTTAGAAGATACTGCTAGAACATGTTCTGGCTTTAATTTACCATTTTTTGAAAAATGCCACATTTCAGCACATTGTGGAAATTTTTCTGCTAATGAATTTTTCTTCTCATAATAATCTATTAGCGAATATATTTTATTACTATCACGGTTTATATCTATTTTATCAATACTAAACCCTGTATTTTTTCCAATTTTCTCTTCTATAACTTGAAAAACTATTTTTATTGCTATTTCCAGCTCAGAACTATTTTTCATCAAGTGTTCAAAAGAGGTCTCATCCAAGGCAAGGCATCCCGGCTCGCGTACCCTGATAAGAAAAATTCCATTTTTTTCACATGCCGCATTTTTCTTTAAATCTCTTTTCCTAACTGTCTCCTTGGAATGTCCATACACACCATCATATTCAATTGCTATATTATATTCTGGTATATAAATATCTAGTTCCTGTTTGCCAAGCCATTCCGGTGATACATTAGACTCTACGTTTTCAAAATATTGCTGCAAATAATATAAGATAGCTTTTTCTGGAAAAGAAACTTTTCTTTCCATATTACAAAGAGGACATCCCGTTCCCCGACTTCTATCAATTATTGTTGCTCTCCATTCATGTCCCTGTTTACATATCCACCAGACTTTCTCGCTACTTCCTTTCCTATAATTTTCCGGTAAAATCTTATTTCTCTCATAATTCCATTCCTGCATTAATTCTGGATAACGCGTTGCCAGATCATTAACACCTTTTATGATTCTCCGATTTTTACAAATCGGACACCCTTTGCTCCTACATCTATCTGCTACAGAAGATTCCCATTCATGACCTTTTGGACATATCCACCAAACTTTTCGTTTTGTTCCTGGAACTACCTCTGCTGGTGTAAGACTACCATTTTTTTCTGGATGCCAGCTTGAAGCTACATCTGGTCTACAAGTCAAAAGATCATTATACCCTTCAAGAACCTGTTTGTTTACACATACGGGACATCCTTCTCCCTTTGTCCTACTCATTATCCTCATTTTGTATGAATGACCTTTTGGACAGACCCACCATGCCATTTTCCCAGATCCTCTTGTAATTTTTTCTATAGATAAATCTATATTTTTCTCTCTGTCCCATTCCATCACTAATTCAGGACATACCGTTATCATATATTCTCTTTTCATTTTTCAATTTACCAGTAGGAATATTTATTTACAACTCTATGCCAAAATCGGCATTTCCATCTTCTCTATCACGCAACTATGCTTTTTTATTTTTTTACTATAATTAATTCCTGCCAACAACAGATCTCCATGGTAATCTTTTAATGCATCTACATATTCTTTCTTTTTAATCTGCGAAATTGCTCCATGGGCATTTTTATCCCATTTCAGTTCAATAACTGCAGCCGGTTTATCTGCGTGAAGTGTTCTTGGGATAAAACAAATATCTGCATATCCCTTCCCTGTCGGTAATTCTCTTATAATAGTATAGTATTCTCTAGCAAAATAAAATGCCAGATTAATGGTACAGCTCAAAGAGTTTTCATCATTATACTGAAGAATTGAAATTTCTTTATGTGCCTTATCAATTCCTTCCGCAACTGCTTTTTCATCCATCGTCCATAATGCCTCCAACAATTTTCTGGATGCCTCTATAGATGTGATAACTTCTTTCCAATCCATAGTACTGATTGCATTTACGTATTCTTTTGATACTTCTTTATTTGGTATGGATACTGATTCTTTCTGACTGTCATAGGTCAGATATCCAAGATGGACTAGTAACGTCAGCACATCATCTTTCGTTGCAAAAGTCGTCATATCATTACTGAAAGTCCCTGTATTGATCCTTGCACTGCTACCTGCCAACATTTTAACTACAGAATCCTTCAATCCATCCATATTCATCTGAATATAAACTTTCAATGCTTCATATGTTTCCGTCTGATTCCAGTAAGTACCAAACTTGTGGCGAAGCATGGCTTCTACTACTGATTTTGGACTATACATAGAATAATACTGATCTCCATAACGGCTATGTGTACATAATCCATATCCATCATACCAGGCTTTTGTTTCCTCAAAGCTCATGTCATATTCTCGGCAAAGTGTTTTTACTTCTTCCTCAGTAAATCCGAAATATTGTGCCATATCGCCAGGATCTGTCATCGAGTACTCAGTAAACATGTTTAATGCCGAATGAGATCCGTATTTCTTAATTGGAAGAATTCCTGTCATATAAGCTAACCCTACATAGTCCTGATCTTTTAGCCATACTCGCAGGAAGTCCAGATATTTCTTCTGTGCATCTCTGTTCTGCTGGTATTCACGAAACAGGCAGTCCCATTCGTCAATCAGAATTACAAAAGGATGTCCTGTAAAAGAGAAAATGTCCATCATTGATAAAATCAACTGTCCATCTTTAATACAATCTGGATATTTTCTTTCCAGTTCCCTCAATATTCTTTCCTGAAGCAGCTCCAGCATTTCATCCGTACTGTTTGTAATACTTAAGAATTGCTGCATATTAATACGTATTACATCATATTGATTTAAATGTTCTTTATAAGATTCTGTCTGGCTGATAAGTAATTTATCAAACAAATTTTGTGTATTCTCTTCTCTGTCATAGTAGGCCGCCAGCATATTCGCCGCCATAGACTTTCCAAATCTCCTCGGCCGGCTGACACACACATATTTCTGCTCTGTACAGATCAAGTCATTTATTTTTTCTATTAACCCACTTTTATCTACATATATCTTTGAGCGAAGACTTCCACGAAAAAGTACACTCCCTGGATTCAGATAACTTCCCATATGTCTCTCCTTTCTATTGGCAGCTCCTTTTAATTTAAAAAGATTTTATGCTTCTCTGCCTGACCGCTTATTGCTTTTTACAAATAAAGTAGTAGACTTCCTTAATTTCATTGAAATAATGATAGCATGAAAACATGTCAGCGTAAAGCTGATTTCGTCCATATAGGACTACATTTAGACTACATTTAAGTATGATTTTTTCGTTGCAATCCTACACATTTTCCTGTATAATATTAAGAAATAATTGTAACAGACAGAAGAAACGTACAAGGGCGTACAACACACATCATCGTGGTTGTATGCCTTTATTTTATATGCCAGAAGTTTGCGGACTCGGAAGCTTCTGTTATATAAAAGAGGGAATTTCTAGTACATAGTTATTTCAAACACGCTCTAGTGTACCAACAAGTTGATTTCTTGAACAATCTTGCGTCTAAATGTTTTATTTCCGCGTTGTCGTCGGTCGCCGTAGCCACCGCTACGCCTCCTTCCTCCGCCTTGAAATAAAGAATTTATCCTGCAAGATTGTTTCAAGAATCAACTTGTTGGCACACTAGCATCTGTTGCATTTTTATAAAATAAGGTATATCAAAGGAGGGCGTCTATGATCAATACTATCGCAAATTTCATTAACAGGCTGGATAGCCTGGTGTGGGGCTGGTGGATGATTCTTCTGCTGCTTGGGACACACATTTTCATGACAATCCGTACAGGTGTGATCCAGAGAAAAATCGGCACTGCTATCCGTTTATCTGTTACCAAGGATACAGAAGCTGAAGGTGAAGTCAGTCAGTTCGGTGCACTTACCACTGCACTTGCTTCTACTATTGGAACCGGAAATATCATTGGTGTGGGAACTGCTATTGCGCTTGGCGGCCCGGGGGCTGTTCTCTGGTGCTGGCTGACTGGTGTTTTTGGCATTGCAACCAAATATAGTGAGTCTCTGATCGCAGTTAAGTATCGTGTCAAAACAAAAGATGGCCGTATGCAGGGCGGCGCTATGTATGCGCTGGAACGTGGATTACATATGAAATGGCTGGCACTGCTCTTCGCCTTCTTCGGTGGATTTGCCTCCTTTGGAATCGGATGTGCTACTCAGGTTAATGCGATCGCTACGGTATGTAACGAGAACCTGAATATTTCGCCTGCATTTATCGGAATTGCAGTTGCCGCTTTGACTGCACTTGTTATCTTTGGCGGCATCAAATCAATTGCTACAGTATGCGAAAAGCTGGTTCCTTTTATGGCATATATTTCGCCTGCATTTATCGGAATTGCAGTTGCCGCTTTGACTGCACTTGTTATCTTTGGCGGCATCAAATCAATTGCTACAGTATGCGAAAAGCTGGTTCCTTTTATGGCATTCTTTTATGTGCTTGGATGTCTGGTTATTCTGGGAATTAATTATGATTTTATTCTCCCTGCTGTCAAAACGATCTGCAATATGGCGTTTACACCTGGTGCTGCTGCCGGTGGTCTGGTAGGACGCGGTATTATGATGGCTATGCAGTATGGAATTGCCAGAGGACTTTTTTCCAATGAATCTGGTATGGGCTCTGCTCCAATTGCCGCAGCTGCTGCCCAGACAAGAAATCCTGTTCGCCAGGCTCTTGTTTCCAGTACCGGAACTTTCTGGGATACGGTTGTTGTATGTCTTATGACAGGGCTTGTTCTGGTTACCAGTATTATGAAAAATCCTTCTATTGATATGGGAAATATCACTGATGGCGGTGTACTTACTACTCTGGCTTTTCAGCAGATCCCGATTCTTGGGCCTGTGATCCTGGTAGTCGGAATTATTTCTTTCGCATATTCTACAGTTCTTGGATGGGCATATTATGGCGAACGATGCGTGGAATATTTTGCAGGCAAAAAAGGACTGATTCCTTATCGTGTTCTTTACATTGCTGTTGCCGCTATTGCACCGATTATTTCACTGAATCTGGTATGGACTGTTGCAGATATCCTGAACGCCCTGATGGCAATTCCAAACCTTGTGGCGGTTCTTTTGCTTTCTAATGTGATCGTTAAGGAAACGCGGAAGTATATTGATCATCTGGATGCGAAGGATGAGACACAGATTGAAGTTATTGATAAATGATGAGATTTTAGAAATAGCCAGGAAACTTCGAATTTTGGTTTCCTGGCTTTCTTTTACGATTTTATTTATAAAACAATTACTTTTATCTGGATACTTTATTTTTCACAGTCGACCATCCACTATACACTTTCTTTCCCAGCGCATTATAAGAATATGCCCGTATTCTGTAATAGTATTTCGTTCCTTTTCTTAATCCTGTGTTAGTGTATCTTACAGTATTTCCGGATTTGATGGTTGCTACTTTTCTATAAGAACCTGTAGTACCGGCTCTACGGTAGATTTCATAGCCTTTTGCATTCTGGGATTTCTTCCAGGAGATTGTCAACCTCTTTGCAACTTTATTGGATATTCCACTGATAACCGGTTTAGAAGGCTTCACGGTATTGTTGTCAACATCATAAGCTTTATCTGTCATCTGCAGAACAGAATTTGCACCGGTTCCGTAGGTGTCTCGGGTATCCTTATCATATTTGAAATATATATTGCCGCTTTCGGTTTCGTAAGTATAACCTTTTGAAACACTGCCATAAGATGGAGTATTAAGGAAAAGATCTCCGTCCTCTCCTACTGTACCTTTATCACTGTTTGTGATGTCTGCCATGTAGTATCTGCCATCCTGCTCTACAATATTCCACATATGAGGTCCAGCACCGGTTCCGCCGTCCATGTCTCCGGTTACTGTATAACAGGTAATATCACTGAGGTCACACAGATACTGGAATGCTTTTGAATAGCCCTCGCAGACTACCTGTGTGGAATCATCTCCGTCAAACACCCAGATCAGCTGCCACGGATCACCATAGCCGTCTGCGTAAGAATCCGACATTGCTTCATCATTATAGTCTGTCAGATAGCAGATCATTTCCTTATAAGCAACCAGTTTCTCTGTCACAGACGAATTCTTAAATTCATTTACAATCTGTTTTGCATTCGTAGCCGATGCTTTTGCTATATTTACCATGCTGGCATCTACCCGATATTGATCGGACGCATAGCCATTGCATACCGGCATGGATACCTCTAGATCTGTAATCCTGACAATACGTTTACCGCCACTTACTGATACAGAATAATTGTAGCTCCACTCCGTATTTGCCGTTTTCTCATACCAGTATAATTCATAAGGACAATCTGTCCGGAGACAGCTAAGAACTTTGTCTGTATCCAGATTATCAAAAGTCTGTGACACTTCCTTTTCTAACCGTGCTCCCGAAGCAGAAGTCTGCCAGCGAAGCCCCAGATCTGAAGTGATCTTGAACTTTGTGCTTCCACCTTTTGCTGCTATATTGGTTACTTTTGTTTTCATCTCTTCATAAAGAGCCTGCTGTACACCGGAAAGAACGCTCTCGCCAATAGAAGTGGCAGGAGCTGTAGCGGCATCTTTCTCGTAGAAGAACTGATTTGCATACTCCCCAAACAGTTCATCATTGTTTGACGAAGTATCGGTATTCAGACTGACTTTCTCTGTTACATGCACAGAACCATCCGGGAGTTCTTGTATTGTTCTTTCTGTAACTGTAAAATCATTTCCTGCTGCGGTATCATCCGTAATGCTGCTATCTGTAACATTGCTGTCTGTGATATCATCATCTGCACTATTGAATTCAGCAATGTCACCACCTGAAATCGCTTTATTCTCTCCGCCATCTGTAAAAACTGTGGAGTTGAAATCTGCATCCGCATTTGACTTTCCCTGATTTTTTGCTGAAGATGTTTCTTGTTCTGTGCCATTCTCAGCAGATGGAATCTGATCCGTGTTAGAAAATGTCTCTACTCCCATCCCATCTGTAAACTCGTCTGCTGCCAGTACCGGTGCTGTCAAAGTTCCTGCTGCCAGCACGAGACTTAAACTCAAACTGATAAAACTTTTTCTTCTGTACATACTTCCTCGCTCCTTATCCTTTGTTTTTACTCAATATTTCGTTCACTTGATATCTACAAATTACCTCACCGCGAAGCAGCTCCCGCATTTTCGTTCCACTGCAATGGGTGCTAAACGTGTGACGCTGCAAGCCCTAATATCTCTCTATTAATAAAATACAAGATTTCAGGAAATGCTGCAAGTGATATGGGACAAAACGACATATTTCGGGATAGTTGGCCAGGATTACTGCATACTTGGCGTGGACTGTGGTGTCTGCATCTTCGGAAGTTTTACCGTAGCTGTCGTATTGCTGCCTGAAGAATGGCTGGATCCGCCCGAGGAATGACTTCCGGAAGAATGCGAATTATGATTGCTGTGAGAGCCATGACTGCTGTGGCTGCTTGAGGAATGAGATGCATGACTTCCATGAGTGCTTGATCTATGAGAACTATGGCTGCTATGGGAGCTGTGCGATCTGTAAGAACTATGAGATCTGTGTGCGGCATAGACATCACTATCTGCAAGCATAACTCCGAGGATCACCATCATAGAACCAATCATGGCAACTTTAGATCTGGAAATGTTTCCCTCTTCCTCCTGCATAAAATCCTCGATTCCTTTTTTTATCTGCGGAAAAATATCTTTCTTATCCATTCTCATACCTTCTTTCTGCTATACACCTTTGTGAGCCTTCCATTAGTGACCTGAATTGAATATACATTATTTTTAATTTTCAACGTTGCCTTACTGTTGAGTTTTCCGTTTTTCCATGTACCTTTTATATAATTTTTACTTTTCCAGGTATACGTACCGGTGCCGTTCATTTTGTCATTTTTCCAATGACCCGTGAATTTGTCCCCATTTTTAAACCAGTAAGTGCCGCTTCCGTTTCTTTTATCTTTTGAAAAATATCCTGTGAATTTGTCTTTATTTTTATATTTAACAGTTGCTTTTCCCTTCAGATAATTATTATCCCACGTTCCTGTGATAACAGTTCCATCCGCACAATAATAAGTTCCTTTTCCCTGCTTGGAAGGGAATATATCTGGCTCCTCTTCATCCGGATCACTTGATTCGCTATCATCTACATTTCCAATATAGCTATCTCCCGTATCATATGTAATGGTTTTGACAGACGCCATTACTTCACATGGCTGTCTGATCCCTAAAGTAAGTATCAGACTGATCATCACAAAAATAAAAACTTTTTTCAAATTCTTCATTCTCTTTCTCCCTCTTACTGACACCAGGACTTCAGAATTTCTATGGTCTGCTTATCATTTTCATACAGTTTCTCAAACAGTACTTCCTGGATTCCTTTGTAAATACTGCATCTGTACTCCTCTTCCATTCTCGGATATACCGTCTTATATCTGGCATAACTGATCACCGGACAAGTTCCGCAGTATGGATGATATACACAATCACAGCAATCCGTCAGTCCTTCCAGACAGGATGCATTGACAAGCACTCTACACGCAGGTGCGCTCATCAGCTGATTATAGTCGTTATCATAGACATTTCCCAGACAAAAGCTGTCATCGCCCATTTCCGCAAGCATTCTCGCCTCATCACAGCTGTATACTTTTCCGTTATAATAATATGCCATCTGCCCGATTGCACCACCGCACGGAGAACGCAGTTCCATATAATTTCCAGCATCATGGTTAAAAAGCTTATCCAGAAAGATTCTGGCATGGCCTTCAATCATAAATATTCCTTGTCTGTTAAGTTCCAGAATATACTCAAATATCTTTCTGTAAAATTCCAGAAATTCTTCTACTATATATCCTATTGTATCCCAGTTATCCTTTGCATATCCTAACGGTGTTAATGGACGGACAATTATCTGCTCTAATCCAAAAGCATGATACTGATCTACCAACTCTTTGTACCTTGTAAGAGAATATCTGGTAGTTGTCTGAATTGCAGATACTGAAATCTCACTTTCTTTTAACTTGTGCAGGCGCTTTTCCAATATTTTAAAAGCATTCCTGTTCAAATACGGTCGGTTCCTGTTATGGAGAAGTTCATCCCCATCCAGAGATGTACAGATAGAAACCTGATTTTCTGCAAGAAACTGTATTTTTTCTTCGTCCAACAACATAAGATTAGAAACCAGTGAAAATTCAATTTTCTTATCTGTCTGCTGTGCTTTTGTGTATTCTACAATATGCCGGAGTGTCTCGAAATTCATCAATGGTTCGCCACCCTGAAACTCAAAAGTCAGGAAATGTGACGGTGCCTGCAACGCTATGTCAACAGCCCTTTCTGCCGTCTCCAAAGTCATCTTTGTATGTCTGTCAAGGTCTGTAGATGCCTGACAGTACACGCATTGCTGATTACATTGTTTCGTCAGTACAAAGATGTGCAACGATGCTCCCTGAAAAAGATTTCTTCTGTACTCCCGGAATTCTGCGCCTGCTTTCTCCACAAAATCATAAGTGCTGCCTTCATAAAGAAAATATTCATCCTTAAGCCGGCCTGCAAGTTCTTCCTGTGGATCAAGTTTATTAGTGACAAACCGCAAAAATTCATCTTTAGTCAGAAAAATATATCTTCCTAAATCGTTCGTCAAAAGATATTTATCTCTTATCTTCTTATAATTAAAATAATTTCTTTTCATCGCATTCATCATCCTAAAACTCTGACTTTATATTTTGA
>OJOO01000993.1_pt1 | contig 12696 bp, 9 predicted proteins | sample 1598171 | NCBI WGS metagenome assembly OJOO01 (sample SAMN01915208, study PRJEB22387) | human gut metagenome | isolation source: stool | host: Homo sapiens | place: USA
CGTATGCTTTTATTCTGCAGTGCTTGAAGACGTCGAAGCAGTGCCTGTGCTGCTTGTCGATGTCGTTTCGGTACTGCCTGATGTCGTGCTGTCAGACGTTGTACTATCCGTTGCTGTACTGTCCGTTGTTGTGCTGTCGGTTGTGGTTCCATCTGTGGAATCTGTAGAAGCGCTGTCAACTGTCATCGTATACAGATCTGCGTCTGTTACCTCAAGCTTTTTCCAGTTGGATGCGACCTTGATATCGCTCTCCTTCACCCATCCGTCCAGTGTATCGTTGTACTTATCCGATTTGCGGTTGGAAATGATAGTCTGTCTTCTGGACTCGGTTTTATCCTCGTCGAATGCTTTATCTACACGGATCACATAATATGCATTGTCGCCTTCGATGACACCGTCATAATACTCGCCATCCTTCAGCTTTGCTGCTTCTTCCGCTACTTTATCTCCAAGAGAACAGGTATCGTCATCGTCTTTTTCCGATCCGGTTCCAAAGGATGTCTCGGAAGAGGTCAGGTAAGAAACCTCAGAGGAGGAATCGCTGTCGGAACTGCTCGATGTGCTTGCGCTTGAAGCGTCGGATGCGCTTGTGTCGGAAGCACCGGAAGAAGAGCTGCTCTCATCGGAGCCATCTGCAGAATCGGTGGAATCTGCGGTATTCTCCGCATTTAACTGATCGTTCAGCTCCTTGCGCAGATCGGTAAACGATGCGGCTGCAGGATCCTCAGACTCTTTTAAGAGATCCAGGAATCTCTGTGCGATTTCTTTCTTTGCCGCTTTTTCCTCGTCCGTCAAATCAATCGTTTTTCCATCGTCATCCTTCTCGGTTCCTGCTGTGGATACCGTGATGTAGCTGATGGCGGTCTGCTTTGCCTCTTCATCGGATACCTCGGTATCTACATCTGCGATGATCGGATCATAAATTTTGGTTTGAATAACATACAGCTCCAGTGCATCCTGGATGTCCTCAACGGTTGCGTGCAGCTTTTTCATCACATCGTCACCGTTCTTATCTGCGAATGCCTGTGCAGCCTCTTTCGCCTGCTGTTTTTCCTCGTCTGTCAGGGAAATTCCGTATTCCTCTGCGTGCTGCCGCATCAGAAGCTCTTTTTCGATCGTATCAAGAGACTGCTCCTTGAACGTTTCCCCGGTAGTCTTTCCATCGTCGCCTTCCTTGTCGTACATCTCAGACGGCATCTGCATTCCGTACATCGAGTACATCTTGGAATAATAATTGTACATGGTTGCCTGCTGATATCTCAGCATGAAATTTGCCTGTCCGAGTGTAATCGACTCGTCATTTACAGTAATTGCCGTTTTTGTTCCGTCCACATTGTCGGAACCGCAGCCAGTCAGTCCCATCGCTGCCATCGAAGCACTCAGCATAACGCAGACTGCTTTTGCTTTTAAATTTTTCATTACTTCCTCCTCATGCAGGGCGAAATGTATGCTCAAAAAGAGTTTTTCTTTTTACACGTTCGAATTTCCGGTCCTGCATCGATTTTTATAAACGCTTTTCCTATTATACCCTTTTTGTTGATACAGGGCAACTTTTTTCTTCCCTGTTCACGCCTTTTTCACACGATTTTGTGGTTATGCGAGTATTTCACTCCTGTGTGATCTGCAGCAGATCTTCCACCAGTGCATGGCTCTTCTCCAGCAGATCGATCTTTTCCTTTGAATTTCTCCGCCGCGGCGTGTAGACAAACGCCAGCGACTCCATCTGGAATTTCAGTTCGTCTCGGTATTTCTGCAGCAGCTCCGGAATCCGCGCCACATCGATTTTTGCATGCTGCTGTAAGGTGACTCGTACCGAATCGCCCATCTGTTTCAGCTCCGTCACATACGCACAGTGCGCCAGCGCTTTCAGTTCTGCAACAGCCAGAAGATTCTGTACATTTTTCGGCGGTTCCCCGAAGCGGTCGGTCAGCTCCTCCGTCATGTCCTCATACTCTTCCTTATTTTCAATCGCCGCAATTCGCTTATAGGTGTCAAGCTTCAGAGACTCGTTGCTGATGTAGCTGTCCGGAATATAGGCACTGACATTCAGATCAATCGTTGTCTCGAACGCTTCTGCCGGTGCGATGCCCTTCGCCTCCTGGACAGCCTCTGCGAGCATTTTACAATAGAGATCGTATCCAACCGATTCCATATGGCCCGACTGCTCTGCGCCCAGCAGATTTCCGGCGCCTCGGATCTCAAGATCACGCATTGCAATTTTAAAGCCGCTTCCCATCTCCGTAAATTCACGGATCGCATGGAGACGCTTCTCCGCCACTTCCTTCAACATCTTGTTTCTGCGGTACATCAGAAACGCATACGACGTCCGGTTCGACCTACCGACACGGCCGCGGAGCTGATAGAGCTGTGACAGTCCCATCTGGTCGGAATCGTGGATAATCATCGTGTTGACATTCGAAATATCGAGTCCTGTCTCAATGATCGTTGTTGACACGAGCACATCGATCTCTCCGTTGATAAAGCCGTACATGATCTTCTCGAGCTCGCGCTCCTTCATCTGCCCGTGCGCAAAGCCCACATTTGCATCCGGCACGAGCTTCTGGATCGTGTTCGCCATATCCGCAATCGACTGGACACGGTTATAGACATAGTAAACCTGCCCGCCCCGCGCAAGTTCACGGTTAATCGCCTCGCGGACCATTTCTTCATTGTATTCACAGACAAAGGTCTGGATCGGCTGGCGATCCTGCGGTGCTTCCTCGAGCACACTCATATCCCGGATGCCGATCAGGCTCATGTGCATGGTACGTGGAATCGGCGTCGCCGTCAGTGTCAGAACATCCACATTTTTTTGCAGCTGTTTGATTTTTTCTTTATGCGTCACGCCGAACCGCTGCTCCTCATCGACAATCAGAAGGCCAAGATCTTTGAACTTTACGTCCTTCGACAGAACGCGGTGTGTTCCGATGACAATATCCACGAGTCCTTTTTTCAGATCCTCCAGCGTTTTTTTCTGCTCTGCCGGCGTGCGGAACCGGCACAGAAGATCAACGCGCACCGGAAAGTCCTTCATGCGCTCAACGAACGTATTGTAATGCTGCTGTGCCAGAATAGTGGTCGGAACGAGGTAGACGACCTGTTTGCTCTCCTGTACTGCCTTGAACGCTGCACGGATTGCAACCTCGGTTTTGCCGTATCCGACATCGCCGCAGATCAGGCGGTCCATGATCTTTTTACTCTCCATATCCGCCTTTGTCGCCTCGATCGCCGCAAGCTGATCGTCCGTCTCCTCAAACGGAAACAGTTCCTCAAATTCCTTCTGCCAGATTGTATCCTTTCCAAACTGATAGCCGGATGACGCCTGCCGCTCGGCATACAGCTTCACAAGATCCTGTGCGATATTTTTTACCGCATGGCGAACCCGTGTTTTCGTCTTATTCCATTCCTGACCGCCGATCTTATTCAGCTTCGGCACCTTTGCGGCTTCGCCGGACGCATACTTTTGCAGCGTATCAAGCTGGGTGGCCAGCACATAGAGGTTCGATCCGCCCGCATACTCGATTTTCATATAATCACGCGTTACGCGATCCATCTCAATTTTCTCGATACCGCGGTAAATACCAAGACCGTGGCTCTCGTGCACGACATAGTCACCGATCGAAAGATCCGCAAAATTCTGGATTTTCTGACCGGAATACTCCGATTTCTTCCGGTTTTTCTTCTTCTCTTTTCCAAAAATATCCGTCTCTGTGATCAGCACAAATTTCTGCATCGGATATTCAAAGCCTCTGCGGGCCGCGCCGTGGATCAGCATGACCTCGCCCGGTTTCAGAACACGCTCCTCATTCTCGCTGTAGAAGGCCGGAATCTCCTCATTCTGCAGGTCCTCTGCCAGATGCTGCGCCCTCGTCCGCGACGGACTCGCCAGTACAATACGGTAACCCGCTTTTTTCCAGGATTTCAGATCTTTTACCAGAAGCGGGAACTGATTGTTATACGAATTGACCGATTTCACCGTCACACTGAACTCATCGCGGATGTTCCACTCGCCCTTCTGCGGCTCCATCAGCGATACGGCAACACAGCCGCGGCGGTTCAGTTTTGCCACAAGCTCCGCCGTACTGCACATCAGCTTCGCCTGTCCCGGCAGGAGGTATCCCTTTTCAAGACGGTGGCTCACGCTCTCCTGAAATTCTGCTTCCAGCGCATCGGCACACTCGATGATGCGGTTCGGCTCATCGAGGAAAATGCGGCTGTTCTCCGGCAGATACTCAAGAAACGAGACGGTCTCCGGATAAAAATAATGAAGATACTGCTCCGCTCCCTGCAGAATTTCGCCTTCTCCGATCCGGTCGCAGATTTCCTCTGCCGCATGGCGGATACGCGCCGCTTCCTCCGTCATCATCTTGTCGCGGAACTTTGTGCTTTGCGCTTTTGCCTCTTTTTTAATCGCTTTCACACCGCGCGCAATCGTATTCTCTGTTAAAATCAGCTCCGATGCCGGATAGATTGTGATTTCCTCGAGGTTTTCAATCGACCGCTGGCTCTCCGCATCGAAGCTTCGGATGGAATCTATCTCATCGCCCCAGAGCTCAATCCGGATCGGGTTCTGTTCCGTCAGCGGATAAATATCGAGAATGCCGCCGCGGACGGAAAACTGGCCGGTCGACTCCACCTGAAAGGTACTCTCATAGCCGAGCCGCACCAGCTCTTTTCTTATTTTATCCAGATCGAGTTCGCTGTCATTGCGCAGATGGATGCAATGTTTTTCGAACACGCCAAGAGGCAGAAGAAAGTCCATACATCCCCCTACACTGGTGATGATGGTAACTTCCTTCCGCTCAAGAAGTGCCTGGATCACCTGAAGCCGCTGCCGGATCAGCAGATTTCCGTGAATGTCTGCCTGATAGAAAATCAGGTCCTTCGCCGGATAATACAGCGTCTCCGCATCGTACAGCCGGTAATCCTCATATAATTCTTTTGCTTTTAATTCATTTTCCGCGATCAGAAGCCGCACCGGGGCATCCTCGGAGAGACCTGCAATCATGTGGGCTTTCTGGCTTTCCAGACAGCCCGAGATCACCGTCACACCTGCGGTTCCTTTTTTCAGATCACGGAACAGCTCGTCAAAACGGGCAATTTCTTTGATCGGTTCTAATAACGCTTTCATTTTCCTTACTCTGCCGGGTTTGCAGATTTGCGGTTATACTCATTCATAGCTGCGTCCACATCCCCGTTCAGCATCTGCTCAATTGCTTTTGCCGCATGCTCGATCGCCAGATTTACAAGGGGACGTTCGTCTTTCGTAAACGGACTTAACACGTAGTCCGCCAGATCCCAGTTTTTCGGTTTCTCACCGACGCCGACCTTCACACGCATAAAATGGTCGGTGCCAAGATTGGCGATGATGTTTTTGATGCCATTGTGGCCGCCCGCGCTTCCTTTTTTGCGGATACGGATCTGTCCCGGTGCCAGGCTGATATCATCGTAAACCACGATCAGCTCGCTCTCCGGATCCACTTTGTAATAGTTCACCAGCTCCCGCACAGACTCACCGCTCAGATTCATATACGTCATCGGCTTTGCAACGATAACCTTCTGACCTGCGATCATGCCTTTTCCGAACAGAGCCTTGTGGCCTGTACCGGAGGAAGGGATCTGATATTCATCGATCAGATAATCGATGGTATCAAATCCGACATTGTGCTTCGTCCCTTCGTACTGGCGCGTTGGATTTCCCAGACCTACTATAATATACATAAATTCTCCTGTCATCAGACCATTTTCCGGCGCAGTTTTTGTTCACGTCACGGTCAAAACGGATATTCTCCATCCACTTCGCTACTTGCGCATAACCGAATAGCTGCTTCGCCGCACCGAAAAATGATATATTGTTTTTCCATCTGTCATAAAGAAAGAACACGAACAAAAGAGCAGCCTTTTTCCTGCTCTTTTATTCGCTGAAATGCTTCGGCAATGTTTAGTTAAAGTATACCAGTTCGCTCTCCGGTTTCTTGGCCGGTTTGATTTCTTTTGCATACAGAACCGGGCCTTCGCCATCGTAAACCTTCATATAGCCCCATTTTACCGTTGCAGTCACGTCAACCCAGGAACCCATTACGAGAGATTTGGCGCTTGCGCATTTGCAGACATAGCCGATAAAAGAAGTATCATCTGCACAGCAGGTCATTGCCATACGACCCGGAACAAAGAAATCGGCTCCGACATCCTTGCTCTTTAATACCATACCGCGGAAATGAACAGTCTTGCCCTCGTAACGCTCCGGGTTGTCGCCCATATCGACATACCAGATTCCGTAATCGGCATCGTCGATTTCGATCACATCGGCATCGGTATCAAACGGCATCTGATCCTCAAAAATGTTGTCAATTTCGCCTTCTTCATTCTCAAACAGAACGTCGCACGCCTGGTTGACTACTTTGATGCTGCGGCGGAAGGATGGAAGCGGATCTTCCGGACGGCAGCGGTTGAACATGACCATATCGGCATTTTTTGCCATCTCCATGAAGACGGATTTCATGTTCTGCATATAGATCTGGAAGCAGCTTGCGTCGACGGTCACGATCTCCTGTACGATGCCCCAACCGCGCGGCAGTTCCATTTCTTCGAGTTTTTTTACGCTCCAGAGCGGGTTGTATTCGAGAATGATTCGCTCCGGGCGGTATTTGCGGTTCAGTTTTTTCAGGTAATCCAGGGTAAACTGCTCTGGTCCTTCTACGATTTCCAGGACGGTGTTGTGTTTGAGCAGTTCTTTTTCGTCGTACTCTACTTCACCTTCTTCGGTTGTGATCAGAAGGGTTGGTCCGTCGATCTGGAAATAGTCCTGTGCTACGGTAAAATTGATAAAAGAGGTTTTTCCACTCTCCAGAAATCCTGTTATGAGATAAATCGGAATTTCTACTTCGTCTTCTTCGTACATTTTGTACCTCCGTTGTCTTTGACGTACTCCCGGAATCTTTCTGCACTTGCTTTTGCGGCTGAGATTCCGGGCGTGCCTTTTGCTTTGTCTCTAAATCAAGAAAAAAGCTGCCACATCGGATTTTGTTTCTGATGCGGCAGCTTCACTACAGTTCACAGGTACCCTGCGGACCGTAATTTTCGCAGCTACTTTGTATTTTTACAGTCCGAACAGCTCTGCCAGCTTATCTTCTGCTAATTTGGAACCGATGACACAGATTCTTCCGGTGAATTCCGGTGCTCCGTCACGTACTTCGTACTCTTCCGGAACCATATCGAAATAGATCCACTGTCCATCGGCGCCTGCTACCATACCTTTGGCACGAAGAACCATACCATAAGCGGTATCCTCGGAAAGTTTCTTTAAGATGCCTTCGATCTGCTCTTTGGTAAAGGTCTTCACAGTCTCCTGACCCCAGCTTGTGAAAACTTCGTCTGCGTGGTGATGATGGTGATGCTCGTGACCGCAGCCACACGCATCATCGTGATGATGATGCTCATGGTCGTGATCGTGACCGCAGCAGCATTCGTCATCATGGTCATGATGGTGATGCTCGTGTTCCTCGTGATCGTGACCGCAGCAGCATTCGTCATCATGGTCGTGATGATGGTGCTCGTGCTCCTCGTGATCGTGACCGCAGCAGCACTCGTCATCATGATCGTGATGATGGTGCTCATGCTCCTCATCGTGGTCATGGCCGCAGCAGCACTCGTCGTGGTCATGATGATGGTGATGATGCTCTTCCTCTTCTACCTGCGCAAGGTTGATGATGGCACCTTCCATCGTATCGAGTACTTTCTTACCACCCAGTACTTCAACCGGTGTGGTAATAATGTGTGCTTCCGGATTCAGTTCGCGGAGCATTTTTACAGCTGCCTCTACTTTTTCGGTATCGGCTTTATCGGTACGGCTCAGGATGATGGTTCCTGCGCTCTTTACCTGATTCTCGAAGAATTCGCCGAAGTTTCTGAGATGCATTTTGCATTTCATAACGTCGACTACGGTTGTTGCGGAATTCAGGGCTACGCCTGCTTCTTTTTCTACACCGTCTACAGCCTTGATGACGTCGGAGAGTTTACCTACGCCGGACGGCTCGATGATGATGCGGTCCGGGTGATATTTGGTGATAACGTCTTTTAATGCTGCGCCGAAGTCTCCCACAAGAGAGCAGCAGATGCAGCCGGAGTTCATTTCACGGATTTCGATACCGGCATCTTTTAAGAAGCCTCCGTCGATTCCGATTTCACCGAATTCGTTCTCGATCAGGACAACCTGCTGGCCTTTCAATGCGTCTCCGAGGAGTTTTTTGATCAGGGTTGTTTTTCCTGCGCCCAGGAAACCTGAAATAATGTCTATTCTTGTCATTGATTTAACCTCTTTATCTTGTTGATTCCGTTTATAGTTAGCTGCAAAAGGGCCGAAGTTTATCCTCCGCCCCACACTCACGCTTATTATAGCAACCATAGAACAAAAAATCAAGAGAATTTCCCTTGCTTTTTCTGCATTTCACCATTATAATATATTACATGTCTTTTCTACTTTAACGCGTTGAACGGGCAAATCATTTTACCTATGAATGGGGGATTTTTTTATGAGCGGAACGAAAGAAAAAAAACTCAATCTGCCACAGTCACTGCTTTTGCTGCTGCTGATCATCGTATCCGTCGCAGTCTGTATCCGCCTGAAAACCGGCGGTCCTATGATCGGCCTGTTTGCAAGCTGGATTTTTATCTATCTGTTTTGTAAGATTTTCGGTATTTCTTACGCCAACATTGTTGCCGGCGCATACGATGCCATCCGTATGGTCGTCCCGACGCTCTGCCTTCTGATGGCCATCGGTGTCATGATCGGCACCTGGCTGCAGAGTGGCACCATTGCCACCATCATTTCCTGGGGCTTAAAAATGATTAACCCGTCCTGGCTGCTGCCTCTGACGCTGCTGTTCTGCTCCATTTTGAGTATTGTAACCGGTACTTCCTATGGTTCCGCCGGAAGCGCAGGTGTTGCCATGATGGCGATCGGAAACGCCATGGGTATCCATCCTGGCATGGTAGCCGGTGCTGTCATCTGCGGTGCCATGTTCGGTGACAAATTAAGTCCTCTTTCCGATACCACAAACCTTGCTCCGGCCGTTGCAGATGCCAAACTTGGCGATCATATCCGCTCGATGCTCTGGACCACCCTTCCAACATATGTGATAACCTTAATTCTTTTTACTATTCTCGGTTTCCAGCAGACCAGCGGAAGCTATACCGAGGGAAGCATTACCGTTTACATCGATGCTTTAAACGGTGAATTCCAGCTCGGATGGATTACCATGATCCCTGCCATCCTGATTATTGTATTGCTCCTCTGCAAAGTAAATGCGATCTCTGCACTTGGTCTTTCCAGCTTCGCTGCCGGATTTGTTTCCTATTTTGTGCAGCACGATACTCTGCAGGGCATCATCCGCACAGCTTACAACGGTTACACAACCACAATCGAAGAACCGGTATTACAATCCATCTTAAACCGCGGCGGCATGGGAAGCATGCTCCAGTACGTAGCCATTATCTGCTTTGCTGTCGGCATGGGCGGCATGCTGGAAAAACTCGGTGTACTGGATCACATTCTTCAGGCGATTGTAAAGAGAATCAACAGCGATGGAAGTATGATCCTGGCAACGATGATTGTCGGTTACGTGACCAGCCTCATCAGCTGCTCCCAGCCGATGGCACACGTTCTGACCGGCCGTCTGATGGCACCTGTCTTTCAAGAGCGCAAGGTTGCACCGGAAATTCTTTCCCGCTGCCTCGAAGACTCCGGAACTATGGCTGGTCCTATGATTCCATGGCATGGCTACGGCGTATACATGGCCGGCACACTTGGTGTTGCATGGTCGGCATTTTTCCCGTACTTATTCCTGCTTTACCTGACCCCGGTTTTCAGTATTTTCTATGGATTTACCGGAATTTCCATTAAGCATCTTCCGGAAACCAAAAACAACGAATCAAAAGAAGAGAAATAAGGCAAAAGCAGAAATCGTAACAGAAAATCATAAACAGAAACAGAAACAAAAAAAGAAAAGGAAAAGAGAAAGAATGCAGACAAAACTTGTTCTTCTCGGAACCGGCACACCAAATGCGTGTCCGAATGCCAACGGACCTTCCTCCGCTGTCGTGGTCGGTGACCGTGCTTATCTGGTAGATTTTGGCCCTGGCGTTGTCCGCCAGGCCTCAGCCGCCTATTTTAACGGCGTGGATGCCCTGCGGCCGGATCTTCTGACCGTTGCCTTCTGTACGCACCTTCACACAGACCATACCGCCGGATACCCGGATCTGATTTTTACTCCGTGGGTGCTGGAGCGCCCGGTTCCATTGAAAGTTTTCGGGCCAAAGGGCTTACAGCACATGACCGATCATATCTTACAGGCCTATGAAACCGACATTGATTTCCGAATTCACGGTTTCGAAAAAGCAAACGAATCCGGCTACCGCGTTGAGGTAACAGAAATTGAATCCGGCATTGTCTACCGGGATGACCTGGTTACGGTGGAGGCTTTTCCGGTCAGCCACGGAACACTGGAATGCTACGGCTATAAATTCACCACACCGGACCGCACAATCGTCATCACCGGCGATACCGCTCCGCTGGATCTCGTGGCAGAAAAATCGAAAGGCTGTGATATCCTGCTGCACGAAGTGGAATACGCCGCCGGAATCTCCTGCCGCGAACCAAAATGGCAGAAATACCACCGGGAAGTGCATACGTTAAGCACGGATCTTGCCGGTGTTGCAAAAAAGGCAAATCCGAAACTGCTCGTTACGTATCACCGGATTTACCATATGAATGTACAGGATAACCACAAAAACCTTGCCGCCGAGATGGCATGGCGCGATGCCGCGATTCTGGATGAAATCCGGGATGCAGGGTATGACGGATATGTCGTGAACGGAAAAGACCTGGATGTATTTTAAAATACGGGGCAGCGTACCAATTCTGGTTTACGAATTGGTACGCTGCCCCGTTCGTTTTGGGATGAGCCCGGAGACGCTTTCTATTTTCATTTACCCGACTGGCAGATTCTACCATACTCTGCGTTATTTCAGAACTGTTTTTTCTTTGACATTAACCTCCTCAGAACGTATAATCATAGTATTACAACTCTGGCAAAACAGCAGGATTTTCTGCTGTTTGTCGTTACAGGAACCTGATCCGCAGACGGCTTGCACAGTCTGCCTTTCGTTTGCGTTCCAGAAAGGATGTTTTATATGGCAGCTACTACTGCGAAACCCGTAAAAAGCGCCGGTAAAATTCCCGGCAGTACCTTGAAAATCATTGCGATGGTCTGTATGCTGATCGACCACACTGCAGCTGTACTTTTCGACCGAATCCTGATTTCCCGTGGTCTTCTGGATGCGGTGAACGCTTCGGACGGAGGCGCATCATTTCTCTCTACCGGAAACACAGCTGTGATTTATTATGCGGATATGATTATGCGCGCAATCGGAAGGATCAGTTTTCCGATTTTCTGTTTTCTGTTGATTGAAGGGTTCATGCATACGCATGATGTGAAAAAGTATGCGCTGAATCTTGGGATTTTTGCACTGGTTTCGGAGATCCCGTTCGATCTGGCATTTGCGGGAAAACCGTTTTATCTGGATTATCAGAATGTCTTTTTCACTTTATTTATCGGCCTTGTGATGATGATTTTTCTGCAGAAAATCGATTCAAAAGCGCAAAAAGATGCCGGTGCATGGCAGAGGGCGAACTGGAAGGTTTCGGTTGGCAAGCTGCTGGTGATTGTGGCAGCCTGTGCAGTGGCCACGCTGTTGAAGACAGATTACAGTGCAATGGGAATTCTGACGATTGTGCTGATGTATAATATGAGAAAGAATAAAATGTACTGTATCGGAATCGGGTGTGCGGTGCTTACGCTGTTGAGTCTGAATGAAATCACCTGTTTTCTGGCTATGATCCCGGTGCATTTTTATAACGGAAAACGAGGATTGAATCTGAAGTATCCGTTTTATGCGTTTTATCCGGTGCATCTGCTGGTGCTGTTTGCGATTGCGGCGGTACTGGGGATGGCGGGGGTTGCGGTTGTTTAAAAAACGGACACCCGGAAGTGCACCTGCGCCGCCTGGGACTGTGCCCTGGGGCACAGTCCCAGACGACACAGACGCACTTCCGGGCTGACATTGAGCCGGGCGGTGGGGAGGTCTGGATTTGCTGCGCAAATCGGCGTGAGATTCTACTTAATATACTTCTTAACTTCCAACGGATACCCCAAAAGCTCTTCGCTGCGAATCACTTCAAAATTCTCCGGTTGAAAATCTTTGCGTAACGTCACAGTGTTCAGGCAATGATATCCCAATCTATGATAGAGTTTCATCGCTCCAAAATTTCGTGCAGCTACCTCAAGATAGACAGATTCAGAATACTTTTTTATCTCGGCTTCGACCAGCGCAATCGCATGACTTCCGTATCCGTTTCCCTGGTATTCCGGAAGTACGAAAAGATCTTCGATCCAGTCAACTTCCGCCCCGCGGCTTCCGAGATGCACAAATCCAATGGGGATCTCTTCTTTTAAGATAAAATAAAACACATGCCCTTTGTCTGTCCAGGCAGCAAGATTCTCCGCGGCCTCTTCGTCGGTTATAACATAATCACCATGAGCCAGCCAAAAGCCTCGAATCAGCTCTTTTGCAAGTTGTGCTTCGTTTTCATATTTCTGTAAAGCTATAATTTCATTCATTTTTTCATCTCCCTTGTTT
>OJOO01001013.1_pt1 | contig 12539 bp, 7 predicted proteins | sample 1598171 | NCBI WGS metagenome assembly OJOO01 (sample SAMN01915208, study PRJEB22387) | human gut metagenome | isolation source: stool | host: Homo sapiens | place: USA
ATTTTTGCAATAAATGTAAGAAACGAACAGTCTACCGGGAAAATCGAACATCACCGTTTTAACGATAGATTTTACATTTTCTACCACTAACTTAAAACAAATTCCTATGGATAAATCCAAAGTATTCTTTACCAATCTGCACACGACTCCTTCGAGCAATCTACTCGACAAGATGGAGCGTTTAATCAAACGGGCCGGAATCGAAAGTATCGATTTCAAAGACCAATTCGTAGCTATAAAAATACACTTCGGAGAACCGGGAAATTTAGCATATCTCCGTCCGAACTATGCAGCTCGACTGGCAACCCTACTCCGCTCTTGGGGAGCAAAACCCTTTCTTACCGACTGCAACACGCTCTATTCCGGACGACGTGCCAACGCGGTAGACCATTTACAAAGCGCCATGGAAAATGGATATAACCCCATTTCAGCGCAATGCCAAGTCATTATCGCCGACGGTTTGAAAGGAACGGAGTACCGTGAAATACCGTTAAATGGAGAGTACTGCAAGGCTCCGAAAATTGGATCGGCATTAGCCGATGCCGATATAGTTATCTCAATGACTCACTTCAAAGGTCATGAACAGGCTGGGTTCGGCGGTGCTTTAAAAAACTTAGGAATGGGAGGAGCGAGCGTAGGCGGTAAACTAGAATTGCACTGTAATTCTCAACCCAAAATCGAAACAGAGAACTGTAAAGGCTGTAACATCTGTGTCAAACATTGCGCCCACGATGCCATACACTTGAACCAAAACCATAAAGCCGAAATAAATTATACCAAATGTGTCGGTTGCGGGCAATGTGTCGCTTTATGCCAACACGATGCAGCCGTAATGGGAGAATGCGATACATCTGAACGTTTGAACTATAAAATAGCCGAATATACCCAAGCCATATTGAAGGACAAGCCTCATTTCCATATCAGTTTCATTATGAATGTTTCACCTGAATGCGACTGTTGGAATCACAACGATGCCGCCATTATCCCCGATTTGGGAATACTCGCATCATTCGACCCGGTCGCTTTGGACAAGGCTTGCGCCGATATGGTCATCGCAGCACCGGCAATCAATGGCAGTTGTCTGACTGAGAAACACCCGCACGAACATCTCGAAGGCGCCGATAAATTCCATCTGATGCACCCCGATACCAATTGGCAAGCCGGACTCGAACATGCACAAAAGATCGGATTAGGAGTTATGCAATACGAATTGATTACAGTATAAGACCGCTATCCCCCAAAGAGGAATCGATCACAGGGCACGGTAATGGGATTCGTTGGCATATTTCAATAGCTGCGAATCCCCTTTACTGTCGCCATATACGATCAAGTAATTATTTTCTAAATCGGGAATCTGTTCCAGCAGCCTCACAACCTTCTCCTGTCCATAACAATTTTTATTCGAAAAGAAACCGGTCAGACAACCTTCACCGTCCACTTCGATCTCGGTAGATAATATGTCCCGGATACCTAAATCGGAAGCAAAAGGTTTGATCCAATTATAAATACTTGCACTTACAATAAAAACCCTATTGCATTTCTGCAATTGTTCCCATATAGCAATCCTTGCACTTTGCCGAACAAGAGCCTTTCCTTCCTTTTGAAAAAATTCCTCGCACAACCGATTGAAATCCTCCAACCTCATTCCTTTGAAAAAATGGGAAAATATTTGTTGTTTCACCTTCCAATTCGGATAAAGCCCCAATTTATACGCCAAAAGTTGCGGAGCATACCTAAGAAAACCCGCATAGAACGAAACAGGTCCTCTCACAAATTTGATAAATTCCAAAAGTGTATCTTTGGTAGTAACCGTTCCATCAAAATCGAAAACAGCAATTCTCATATTCCTCAAAAATAAATCAGAACCCCGAAAGACAGAACCCAGCCCACGATACAAACATGGATAAACCGGTCGTGTATCAATATCTTTGTAGGACTGCCGCTATTCTTATCTACCACTGTCAACTGCAAATAACGTAAGATTCCAGCCAAAACCCATATCGTAGTCAGATAGAGATTGGAGGTCCCCATTCTTTCGATCACCTCCGGTGATACAGTATACATAATGTAACAAACGACCACGATAACCCCGACAAGAGTTATCGCCATATTGATAAACTCCAAATTATAACGGGCTATATTAAGCCTCATCTTATCTCCGGTCCGCTCATAAATGAGTACGTCGTCCCGCCTTTTGGCAAACGACAAAAACAGAGCCAACAGAAACGTCATCAAGATAATCCACGGCGAAATCCATATCCCCGTAACGACTCCACCCGCAAGAACCCTTAACACAAAGCCTATCGATATCACAAAAACATCGACCAACGCAATATGTTTCAACCAAAAACAATAGGCTATATTCAAAATAAAATAGATACCGACATTTATCAGCAACACGTGCCGTACGGTTGAATCATAAATAAATGTCAAAGCGATTGCCAAGACCAACAACAGAGCCATTATACCATATCCGGCTCCCACCGATACTGCACCCGAAGCGATAGGTCGCCGGCACTTAGTCGGATGCAAGCGATCGGATTCTCTATCGCAAATATCATTCAAACAATATATAGACCCAGCGACCAAACAGTAAATAACAAAAGCAATCAATGCGGAGCTCAAACAAGCCCCGTCACCTAACTTCCGGCTAAAAAATATCGGAAGAAAAATAAATACATTTTTAAGCCACTGTTGAGGCCGAACGAGTGAAATTATATCTTTCACCATACTACTGGTATATTTTACACAACAAATATATAATATTATACAGAATAGTACAAAATATACACCTATCGTTTTCCCCAATACACAGCGACGATCGGAATAAATCTAATAAATAGACGATTCATAGCCCCATGTGTTTTTGCAATATGGGATATAAAAACTCGGCATAACGCATAAAAACAAGAAAAATATGTGTTTTCATATTCATATTTTACTATGTATAAATTTAGTAAATATCTCAAATATGATATGAAAACATAAGCCGAAATTCAAATGTGTCGGACAGGACATCGGGGAAATATTTATAATGTGATTTTCGCCGACACCAAGCTGTTTCGGCAGAGATACCCACCTTTGGACTAATAGCAAACGAACCACGTAGATTCATCATCTGCAAACGAGCGTCTCCGACAGCGCCTTGTGCATCGAGATAATGAGGATTCATATTTTCATAGTCCTTATGCTCATACCCCTTCCACGTGAAAATATGGTAATTCTCAAATCCCAAATAAATGCCGAACCGACGCTGCAAAGTAAACAAGCCGTTGAGGCGGATACTATATCCGCTTCCCATATTGTAATCACGGTCGTGAAATTGATAATAATCGCACAAAGCACCGCCAAGAGCCACTCCCGACACAAATCCGTTCAAGGCCAAAGTGTTATTTTCATGCAATTTCATGCGATATAAAACACCGGGGCCATAGGATACAGTCTCGGAAATGCGAAACGGCACTTCGTTCGACTCATTATCCATTCTTCCGCTATTGTAATAGCTATAATTCTGGAATATACCGGCAAACAATTCATTCCCATTTTTATAATCATGTTCCCGGCCCCATATAGAAGCGCAAATATTTACGTCCCCGATAATGGGTTGGTGGGCGAACATATTGAACAACATTCGAGCCGTAAAATGTTCGAACGGAACATTCCCTTCAATTTCGAACGGGTCGTTATAAATCAACGAGAAATCCATACACCCGACATGTATACTTCTGTTCTTGCCTTCCCTAATGTTATCGAGCATACGATACCCAGCCTCAAATCGAAAATGAAACGGGATAGTCGCTTCTTTATCCACATACCGAGGACCTATACGCCACGCTTCCCCTGTCATCAAACGATTGACTGCCCGTACCGGATTTAAAAACGCGGCGACTAACTCATGGGATGCCCTCTCCCACCCCCTAGCCTGTCCGTTCAAGACCAACGAAGACAGACGATAGGTCGTTTCCCCTAAGGCCATTCCGCCAAAGGTTGTAGACATTATATCGTTGATCGAGGCCGGTTGTGTCTCCATAAACCATTCCCAAATAGAACTTCCCAAGAGAGCATAAGGTGCAGATTCCCAAAAATTCAATCCGTTGGAACGGGCACTGCTGTAATAAAGATTACCTTGATATGGGTGTGAAAAAAGATTAGTCTCGAACTTGTCGTTATCCCACAACAAGCCGGTCTTAAAATTGTTTTTTATCGATGACCATGAAATTTGAGCATAGTCCTCTTTAATAAGATATCGGGTAAGCACATGAAACAAAAGATCTTCCGCCACTACCTCTGCACCAGCCAACCACGGACGTTTTTTTGCCGGTGCAGCCACATTTAAATGCGTCGGGACATTGCTACCTAACTGGAACAAAGAATTGATTTCAGGTTCTCCATTGCTCTCTACCACCAAAGTATCCATTTGTTCAACACCCGGCTCCGCTACCGAATCGGGCACAGTCACATTTGCGTTCAATGATAGCGCATCAGCACTAAGAATCGCCAATACGCAACAAAAATTTATACCTATTTTCACCTTCTTTTCTTTTATCGGCGACCAAGATAATCAATAAACTTGTAAGAGCATATCTGATGGGAGTTATCGGATAATGTTCCCGCACTTTGGAACAATATTTCGAGTTTACAAAAGGCTTCTCCTCTTCTTTCCACAAAAAGGGGAGACGAAATCGAATCTCGTCTCCCTTTTTCTTTCAATCGGAATTTTCTTATTCCGACCCACCATATTGTTTCTCTATCAATTTCTCGGCCTCGTTCTTTAACTTCTGAGCTTGTTTCTCTGCTTCTTCCACCAATTTCTTACCGGCTGCCTGAGCTGCGACTTTCGCCAAAGGATTCGATGCTTTGGAAATGAGCTTCTCGCTCTCCGATTTCGCCGTAGCGATCAATTTATTTCCTGCCTCTTCGGCCTGCTTACGAATAGCGGCTTTCTGAGCTTCTATATCTTCGGCATCCACTCCCAAAACTTCCGAAGCAATCACATTCGTCACGGCATTCTTAACAACCTCATCGGTATTCAACTTAATAGATGGCTTGGAGAACGTTCCTCCTATCGTCGCCGAAACATTACTTAAAGCCCCGGCCCCCGGAATATTGATTTTAGCTCGATAATCAATCGTCTGATCAAGGCCTGTAACACCAGAAAGATTCATTGTAATATTACCCAGCTTCATATCAAAAGGCGAAGTCTTTACTTTACCGTCCTTAATGGTAAAAGAGATTTTCAAATCTTTCGCTTCGATATTCTTCAATTTATCGTTTTTCAACAGCGTTGCCAACTGGCTGAATACTTCGATATTTTGTAATTGAATATCGTTGGATTGAATGACACCATCGGCAGTCAAAGAACTTAAATCGGGCGACATCTGACTATCCAGAGCAGATTTCAGGTCGACCTTAACGGAATATGTTCCACCGGTTTTAGCAAAAATGGGGACAATCTTCTGAATCATGTCCAATTGCTCGAACGTTTTTTCAAAGGAGGCTTTTTGTATGTCGAGGTCAAAATTAACCATAGGACGAACAACGCTCTCGGCCGTACTATAAATACCATTCGCCACCATTGCTCCACCGAATGCGTTCAAACTCAACGGAGTCATTCGTACAGCACCGTCAGCAACGATAAGTTTACCCGTCACATTATCGAGTTCCATCTTTTGGAAAAGGATTTTCTTGAAGTCGGCACTTAAAGTCATATCGATATTCTTAGGAACTTCTATCACAGAAAGAGTCGTTGTATCGGCTTCGACGGTCTCTTCCCCCGAAGGTTCCGAGTCACCCATTAATTCGTTCAGGTCAAGCAGCAACGAAGTCACCGTCAAAGAGCCTTTTATAGTCTCATTTTTCAAAACGTACGCCAGATAATTGGATAAAGAACCATGGGCTTGAATATCGCTCTTTCCGACCTTAACATCGAGCTGAGACAACGACATGGCTTTGGCCGAAACCGAAGCCTGCGCCTTTTTCACTGCGACGGCAGGCAAACCTTTCATCGTTAAATCCATGTCGGCGACAGTTAGTGTTCCCTCCCCTCTTATATTCTGATAATTTTCTTTTTCAATATCGGACATACGGCCTGCAAATTGCAAATCGGCGGTAACGATACCACTCAGGGTTATAGAATCGCCCAAAGGATAAATATCCTTGATTTTCCCCAAATGAACCGTACCGTCGGCAGTAGCCTTGAAATTCAAATCCGATATAGGTGTAGAGGCATACAGCGCGGCCTTGAAAGGATTGCCTGCCATAGAGAGACGAAATTCCGATAAATCGATAATTGTTTTATCCAGACTTCCGCCCGGATTGCTCACCGAAGCACCTATATTGATTCCATCGACCGAAGCCGGCATTCCTTCATAGTTAAGTGTAGCATCTTTCACACCGAGCGTTAGCCCGAATTGGGGCATATTCTCACCGGCCATTCGCCCTTTTGCAAAAGCCGTAAGCGACATATTGCCTGTCGTGCGCAATTTATCGAAATTATTCTGATATATAGCCGGTATCAAAGAAAGTATCTCTTTAAAGTTTATCTCAGAAGTGTTTATCTTTAAGTCCATATCCATAGCCCCATCGTCGAGGAGCGCTACCCAACCATCGAGATTCAGGACAATGGCATTCAAGCTCAACGTGTTTTCTTTCAAAATAAATTTATTATTCTTCAAGTCGGCCGATACCGTTAACTTCGCTCCGGCCTCAGCCTGTTTCAAATAAGAGATACCGCCCATCGCGAAGTAAATATCTTTACAGGACAATTTACTGTCTATATCGGTCATATCGGCACTCATATCGCCCGATAGCTTCAAATTCAGTTTATCGGTATAGAATTGCATATTCGTGGAATCGTCCACATAAACGATCGTAGCATCAGCTATCTTAAAATTTTTCAATTTCAGACGGAAAGAAGATTCGCCCTCTACTTCGACCGTTTTTTCTTCTTCCACATCGACCGTATCCGGTTTCATAATATCCCAATTCACCCGTCCATCGGCCAACTTCACCGCTTTTATCGACGGCTTGTCCAAAACGACGTAATTCACATCGAAACCTTTGTCACTAAACAGGCTCATCACATTTACAGCCACATCGATGGATTCAGCAGAGACCAACGTGTCGTTTTCAAAATCATCTATACCCGAAAGTGTCAAACCATTCAATTCGATAGACGCACTCGGGAAATGCGAAAAGAGACTGATATCGAGCGATTCAAAATCGAGCTTGGCATTCAACATCTCATTGGCCTCTTTTTTCACAATAATTATCACTTTGTCTTTAAACATAAATGGCAAGACAAGCATGAATACCAAGATAACCGCCACGGTTACTCCGGTAATCTTCAATCCTTTTTTCAGACCTTTGTTCATCATAGTTATTATTTATTTGTTGTTCTGTTGTTTTTTCTCCCTCAACTCTTCTGCAATAGCCCAATGACGAGCGGCCATATCGGGCATTTCCAGTTTGATAAAAGTATCTCCGAGTCGATCGTGTGCCGTAGCATGTAACGGTTTTTGTTTAACGGCTTTTACAAAATCGGATAATGCCGTTTCATAATCGCCTTGTTTATAGCGTAATTTACCCCGATTATATAGAGCTTTAAAACTCAACGGGCTCAACCTTACAGCTTCATTGTAACACGCCATAGCTCCATGTTCATCGCCTTGATCTTCGAGCGTAATTCCTTTTCTTACCCATGCATCGATCAACGTAGGATCGAGAGACAACGCTTTGTCAAAATTAGCCAAAGCCGCCCGCACATCCTTTGCCTTAGTTATACACTCGTTCCCTAATAGGTAATATTCATGTGCATATTTACGCAATACGGTATTCTTATCGGACAACGCCTGTTGAAGCTCCCGATTTTTAACACGCAACTGATTGATAACGTTCAATTTTTTACGAATATACCTCTGAATTACGGGTTTCTCAATATCATATCTCGTATGGATAGCCTTGAAAAAACTTTGTAACATCTTGTCAAAATCGCCTTCGTCGAAAGCATTCACAGCCTCGACATACAGACGATCGGCTTGTGCGAGCTTCAATGACTGTTCTATCAAAACAGAATCGTTGAAACCTTTGCTGAACCGTACGATATCGGGATTTACGAATATATCCCGATGCGTGATCTGCCGTTTCAACACAATACCTTCCAAAGAGCGGCATCGACTCAAAGCCACATACGTCTGTCCCCCGGCAAAAGCCCCTCCCGTAAAATCGACAATCACGCGATTAAACGTCAATCCCTGACTCTTATGCACGGTAATAGCCCAAGCCAAACGAATGGGAAATTGTAAAAAAGTGCCCAATACACTTTCCTCGATAGTCTTTTCTTTTTCATTGTAGGTATATTTGATATTCTCCCAAACACAACGCTCCAACTCATACATCTCACCCGATTCAAGCACCACCTCGATTTTCTCATCGGGCGTTATATCCGAAATCATTCCTATCGTCCCGTTCACCCACCTGCGTTCCGGGTCATTCTTTATAAAAATCACTTGGGCTCCGGTCTTTACGACCAGTTCCAACGAAGTAGGCAAACTCCCCTCAGGGAAATCACCTTTTATCGTCCCCGTAAATGTATATTCTTTCCCCGGCAATCCAGATAGTCGGTTTTCATTGATATAGTCCACCTGATCCCTACGAGTCGCCAATGTAATCGAGAAATTATCCTTCTCAGGTTCATATTGCGGGAGATAACGGCTATTCAACAAATCGAGTTCTTCTCTCGTCGCAGTATTGTTTCTTATTTTATCCAATACTTCTACGAAACGCTCATCTTGCTGTCGATACACTTTTTGCAACTCGATAGGGACCAACGACATTTCTCTAAAAACCCGTGCCGAAAAAAAATAGAAATTAGAATAAAACCGGCTAAGAATATCTCGCATATCGGAAGTCACAACCGGCTCCAATTGATATACATCGCCTACCAACAATAATTGCTTGCCACCGAAAGGGAACCTCATATTACCCGAATAAACCCGTAACACACGATCGATAAAATCAATCATATCGGCCCGTACCATCGATATTTCATCGATAATAATCAATTCCACTTCACGCAGCAACTGTCGCTGCTTCTTATTGTATTTTAATAATTCATATATTCTTCCTCCCGCCAAACTCAAATCGGGATCGTCGGGCAACATGGGCCGAAACGGCATCTTAAAAAAAGAATGAATCGTACTACCACCCACATTAATCGCCGACACTCCTGTCGGGGCCAGAACTACATATTTCTTTTTGGTATGCTCGCACACATATTTCAAAAAAGTAGATTTGCCCGTACCCGCTTTCCCTGTCAAAAAAACTGACTGAGATGTATATTGAATCAAGCTCAAAGCGTCTTGAAATTCTTTATTCCCTGTATCTATCACAAAATTTTCTTCCATCTTGTCATGGAATTTTTCCATATCTTTTCAAAGATATACATTTCTTTTCATAAAAAACAAAAGAGCAACTTAGATTTTAAGTCGCTCTTTCAAAATATATTTCCGTTCTGTCTTAGAACTTTACACCCAAAGTCAAAACAAAAGAATTATTATGGTCCGTCAACGAAGATATCTGAGGCGAAATGGCCAACGACGGCTCTGTCTGATCTGGATTATAAGGATTATCCACAGCAGCCGGCAACGGAGAGAACGGGAAAAGCTCGCTACGACGGTAGCGATGCATATAAGCCATATCTACATAAACATTCGAAAAGCGGTATCCCAAACCTACTGTAAAATAATTGGTCTCTCTATCTAAGGTAAACATCGTAAGCGTTCCGGCCGTAGGAATTTCGCGTCCCGACCTGTATTCCGATTTCACAGGGGAAGTCTGATAAGCATATCCTAAACGAGCACTGATTTGGGGTGTAATACGAAATTCGCCTCCGATTTTAAATGTATGCATAGGAGAAACCATCTCCGTAATTTCCTGATTAGTTTTATAAAAAGCATCGACCGAATAGGGATCGTCGAACGACATATTATTACTAGATGTATACTCGTAATCAAAACTTAAAATTCCACTTTGTCCAAAAACATAAGCAGCACTGGCTATCATACGCCACGGAGATTGAAATTCATAATCATAACTTCCACTCGGTGTTTCTTTCAACCCTTCATGAGGTGTCCCCGATTCATTAAAATCATATTTCACCGATGCCACATACGAATCGGTCATTTTATAATAATTAGGAGTATGGAAAGCAAAGCCCAAACGGAAATTATCGGTGGCTCTCATAATGACACCCAAATTGACTTTTATCCCCGATCCGTTCGTATGTAATGCATTTCTCATCAAGTACCAGCCGTCCACATTCGGGCTACCCGATGAGATATATCCTCCCGTAAAGTTTTCACCATACCCGCTTTGAATATCATAAGAAAAGTCGGTAACGGCAATTCCTAACCCCCAATAAAATACGTTATAGATATTTCCTCCGACATTAAAGTTGTATTCATCGATCGAACCTTTCTCCCGAACATAGAGATCTCCCGTCGTATTCGTACCGTTTCCTACTACACTATTCCATGTATTTCCTGTCGTACTTTTTGGATTTATCAAATAGGACTGATATCCCAATACATTCAACCACGGATTATTGTTATACGGATCATAGCTACTCCCACTATTGTCTGGATAAGCTAAATCCGCAACAGAATAACCTTCGGATAAATGGGCAATATACCCCGAAAGCGAACTGGCTCCGGTTATCCCCGAATAGCCAGCTTTATAGGAGCGGTCAAACGATTTTTGCTTATTATAGGCAAAACCGAAATTCAAATTTTTCAAGGCTTCCTGATTAAAGCGGACAGTCCATACAAAGCCAAAATTATTACATGAAACATTAAACTTGCTATCGGACATTCTATTTCCAGCCGTATTCACCGAACTTACTTGATTGGAAAGGTCTATCGTTGCAGCTATATCGGAATTGCGATAAACTCCTACACCTGCCGGATTCTGGCTCAATGTCGTAATATCCCCTCCTAATGCGCCAAAAGCGCCCGCCATACCCATATAACGAGCTGTTCCCCGTATGTCTTGTTGAGAATATTTCAAAGCATCAACAACTCCCTGACTGAAAAGCATTGAGCTGCTACATAGAGCAGCCAATGCCAAACCATATCTCACATTCTTCATATGTCTCATTTTGAAAATTCAACCCTATTTACCTGCGTCCACCACGTCCGCTACTGCTACTTCCCCGGGAAGACGTTCCACTTCCTCTCGACGAAGAAGAGTGAGACGGAGCAGAATAACTACCGGAGGAACGACGACTCGACGAAGAACTATTCGAGTAACCCGAATTTCGATTGGAAGAAGGTGTACTGCGATTATATGAGGAACTACCTCGTCCACCATTTCCTATACTATTATAATTTCTTCTCGAAGAGTTTGTATTATTATTGATGGTCGTCTGTCTTCTACTTTGACTACTCGACGGGGTAGAAACCGTTCCTGAAAATGAGGAATTCCCCCTTCTGGAAGAATTTGCCTCCCCGAAACTATACCCCCGGTTGCCATTCGAATTGGAACTATTGCTTATTACAGTACCTCGATTTGTACGTACTCCATTTACCGATTGTGAACCGCGTCCGCCCGATGTAGAAGTTACATTTCCAACCGTACGACGACCGGTCGTATTTCCCGAAGTCCCTGTGCCGACAGTCGCACGCCGCCTGCTCGATGCAGCAGAGTTCCCGGAAGATATCGCACTACCGCCATAGCGGTTAGGAGTGCGGCCGTTGGGAGTGTACTGAGGACGATACGGTCTGTTCCAACCATAGTAAGGACGATCATAATAATGATGATGGTGGTAGAAAGGAGGACGATACCATGAATTCCAGCCCCAATAACCGCCCCAACTGTAAAAAGGATCATATCCGAACGAGAATCCCCACGGACCCAAACTCCAACGCCAAGACCAGCTGGTATAAGAATATGGCGCCCACGTATAATTCCAATACCACGGATTTGTCCATGTCGGGGTTACCCACGCATAATTATCCGAGATATAAACATTCCAATCGTTATTATCCAAAAAATAAATATCGGAATAGAATGGGTCGCTTACCGAAACGACAAACTTTGGATTGTGGAAACGGCGAATGCGCAATGCGTATTCATAATCCGAATCGGAGCCGGTAAAACCATTCAAATAATATCCGTCGTCACCATTTTCATCAACTACATTGTATTCTACATAGTCTTCTTTCTGATTGGCCGCAATATCTTCAAGCGTCATATCGGAATATTCTCCACGACGATTATATTCATCGACATCTCGAAAGTGATTATCCGACGTTGCCATCAATTTTTTTTTAACCGCAGCTTTCTCTTGAAGTTCTTTCCGGGCCTCTTTTTCTTTCTTTTCTACAACAGGATTTTTATCGTTCGGATTATAATAAATATCATCTTCGACTATATACGAGCCTGCCCCGGCAAAACCCGTCACCAACATCGACAATATAATCAACAGGGCAAATTTTTTTGTTTTCATAATCATCTCTCCTTAATCTTAAATTACTCTATTG
>OJOO01001043.1_pt1 | contig 12237 bp, 13 predicted proteins | sample 1598171 | NCBI WGS metagenome assembly OJOO01 (sample SAMN01915208, study PRJEB22387) | human gut metagenome | isolation source: stool | host: Homo sapiens | place: USA
AGCATATCGACCCCAATATGGATACAGCACTGGCGGAGCTGAAGACCGCCATCGACAATGAGGTGTGGCAGGAATGGTGCGAGGCTCTCGCGGCCTGCCAGTATGACCGCAGCCTGAAAACCACGCTCAATCCCATTGTGGCAAAGCTTTCGGATATGCGGATCATCAACGGCGAGCTGGAGAACCTCGTATTCGGCCCCCGCAAGGAATTCATCTCCATGGCGGCGCTGGTGGTGCTGAATATCCCGCTGCTGTACTTTCTCAACAAGGACTGGTATGCAGCCTTGATGACCACCGTACCCGGCAAAGCGGTGCTGGCGGTCTGTGCCGCCGCTATCTTTCTCTCCTTTGCCAGAGTGGTCAAGCTGACCCAGCCAATCGAGTATCGGAGGTGACGGACATGACGATCTTACTGTTCCTTTTCGGCGTGGCCGTTGCCGCGGGCTTATTCTTCATTCTGGCAGACATTCTGAAGCTGCCCCGCCTCTCCACGGAGAAGGCCCTCCTGTCCGCAGGGCGAGCCGAGAAAACGCGGATGAAGTCTCTGGACGCGATCTTCCTTGGCTGGGCTATCAAGCTCTCTCACTTCATCCGAATGGACGAGTACAAGCGTCATCGCATGGAGCGCACGCTGAGTGCTGCCGGCATGGATATGACGCCGGAGGTCTACTTGGCCTATACCATCCTCAAGCCTGCCGCCGCGCTGCTGGCGGTCATTCCGTGTCTGCTGATCTTCCCTCTGCTCTCGCCCATCGTGGTGCTGCTGTCGATATTGCTTTACTTCAAGGAGAGCCGCAAGGCGGAGGAAAAGGTCACCGAACGCCGCGAGAAGATCGAGGGAGAGCTGCCCCGCTTTGTTGCCACAGTGGAGCAGGAGCTGGGAGCCAGCCGTGATGTGCTGACGATCTTGGAAAACTACAAGCGTCACGCCGGTCCCGACTTCGCCCGTGAGCTGGATGTGCTGACGGCGGATATGCGCTCATCCTCTTACGAAGCGGCACTGGTCCGCTTCGAGGGCAGGCTGGCGTCACCCATGCTCTCGGACATCGTGCGCGGGCTCATCGGCGTCCTGCGCGGGGATGACGGCCGCGTTTATTTCCAGATGCTCTCCCATGACATGAAACAGCTGGAGCTTCAGCGGCTCAAGGCGCAGGCAGCGAAGATCCCACCCAAGATCCGTGTGTACTCCTTCGTCATGCTGGTCTGCTTTATGCTCATCTACATTGTGGTCATCCTCATGCAGATCCTCACCTCGATGGGAGGGCTGTTCGGATGAGAAACAAATGGAAGAAACGCTCCGGCGAGGGCTACATCGATACCTGCGTCCTCATCCTCTGCGCCATGCTGGTGATCGCATTGGCGGTGAAGGTGCTGCCGGTGTATGTGGCGAAGCAGCAGCTTGACACCTTCGCCGCCGAGCTGGTGCGGGAAGCCGAGATCACCGGCAGAGTCGGGAGTGAAACGACCTCCCGCGCGCAGGTGTTGTCTGAGCGGTTGGAGATCGACCCGGACATCCGCTGGTCCCGTACCGGCCGCATCCAACTCAATGAGGAGGTGACGGTGACGCTGACCATGGATGTGGACATCGGCTTCGGTGGGCTTGGCAGCTTCCCCATTGAGCTGACGGCACAGGCCAGCGGCAGATCGGAGGTGTATTGGAAATGAGAAAGCTGCTTTTTCGCTCCCGCTCCGGTGAAGGCTACCCCATGGTCATCGCTGTGACCCTCTGCCTGCTCATGCTCTTTATGGTCATAGCGGAATATTTCCGGGTGAACATCATCGTGCAGGGTGTGCGGGATGCGGTACAGCAGGCGGTCATCGCCACGGTCAATGAGAACTATGACGATGTGTACCATTCTGTGCGGGAGGGCTATGCCGCAGGCTGGTTTCCGGAGGGGGACGGCGAGTGGTTCGAGTCCATCGACGCCGGTGATATCTACGGCAACCTGTCCTATATTCTTGGCCTTACCAAAGATGGCGAAGGCTACATGAAATACGCCGTAAACGAGCTGGAATATACGCTCTCCGACCTGTCCGTTCATATCTCCAACAACGCCATCGCCTCAGGCCGGAGCGAGGGGTATCTCGCAACCGCCACCCTCCATCTGGAGATCCCCACCCGCTTTGCCGGACGGGTGCTGCCGCCCGTGAGCCTAAATCTGCAGGTGCAGGCCAAGTATATCCCGAAGTTTTAGTTCTTTTTGCTTCTTTCGGTAGACTTCCGGAGACAGCTGTGGTATGTTCGGGATAAGAAGAAAAATCACTGACCCCTACAAAGGAGGAGTTCGACCTATGACAGACAAAACAAAACGCATCATCCTCATTGCGGCAGGCGTCCTGCTCTGCGCGGTACTGGTGGTGGGGATCGTCAGCCGCCTTGCGGCGGTGCCCATGCCCATCGACCCCGCCATCCCGAACGATACACCCGACACGAAAGATCCGGTTGTGAACATCAGCGATCCAGAGGGAAAGGTGGATAGCAAGACGGATGGCGAACGGCATGACCCCGGCAGGGATGCTGACAGCTCCGGCACAGAGCAGACCATTCAGGGTGCGCCCACCAAGCCGGACGCACCGGAGCATCCCGGCAAGACGGAAAAGGACCATGCGGTGGATGATGTGCCGGAAGCGGACCGCAACAAGGAAACGCCGCCCACCTACAAGCCGGAGCAGACTGAGGTAAAGCCACAGCCCACAGAGCCTGCGGGCGGCAGCACCAATGATGCCGGACAGGTGTATGTTCCGGGCTTCGGATACATCACGCCCAGCGGTCCCAACGATGGCGGAACGCTGAATGATATGTATGAGAACGGCAACAAGATCGGTATCATGGGCGGCTGACCTCGCCCTTCCAAGAGAGACACGGCTGAGAAACGGCCGTGTCTCTTTTTATCTTCACGACTGGAGGAATGCGTATGAAAAGGATATTATCCCTGCTGCTGGCATTGGTGATAGCGATATCCGCCGCCGTTCCCGCCTATGCCACAGGAGATGGCAACTTTGACGGCGGTGGAGGCAGCATGGGGGACGGTACCAAGACCAACTACTGGAATCCCGGCATGGACGGCGTGAGAGTGTCTATCGTGGATGTAGGTTCCCATTCTGTGGTGCGAACCCCCATCGACTTAACCAACAAGGTTCCTATAGCAAATATTGCTCACTTCGGAAAGGTGTCCAAGTTGTCTTACAATGCAGGACGAGGATTGTCCGTATCGGTCAGCGGATATTCCTATCGAAACCCGAGTCAAAGCTTGCCCAAGATCATCTCTACGAGCAGCAGCAAGGCCAGCATTGCTGCCATCCGAAGCTATTTCACCGATGAACAGGTTATCCGTTCCATTGCTGGATACGCAGGAATGGACTTCGATACGCTCATTGGCGGAGACTACAAGCTGGTAGTGGAGCCGCTGGCCTATCTCTGCTATAACGGTCAGCAGTTTGCCATGACCGCCACGGAAGCGGCTCTGTATGACCAGGTCGTCAACGGCGATCTCAGAAAGAAGCTCGGGACGCTCACCCATAAGAATCTGCCGCTGGCGATTTTTCTGGAGGAAGCGGATCTCGGCTACACCGCATGGTCCGGCAGCCGCACGGAGAAGGTATCCAACGGCGACATCATCTCCTCTCTTGGTATCGGCATCGTCCGCTTCAACGAGGTGACAACGCCGCCCGATCCCGGCGAATATGACTACGAATACCGCGTCAACACAGAAGTCATCACCTCCGTGGAGGTGCGCGGCGGACAGTCCGACCCGGACAACCCCGTATCGGTACGCTTTAACATTCAGGGCAGGACTTACACTGTCAGTAATGTCTACTACCCGGACGGCGACAGCCAGCTGGCATGGGTGCGCTGGCGTACTCCCGCGGAACCCTGTGTCATAACGATTTCCGTCAGCGTGTACGGCGACGGCTCGGCGCAGGGTACCATCACCTGCAATATCGTGGATCTGGACGGCAATGACCCGCCCAATCCCCTGGCGGATGACCGCAACGATGCTTTCCGTCTGTCCTCTATTCCAGAGAAAGAGCAAGTGACTTCGGCGTCCTGGGGCATCTGGTCACCGTGGTGGCAGGAGAATTGGGAGTGGGTAGAAAACTGGCAGAAATGCTGGCACACAGACCGCTGGACGGATGCGGACGGCAAGACCCACAGGGACCGCTGGTACCATTGGGTGGACAACGGCTGGTGGGAGGACCATGGCTGGTGGGAGTTTGACTACAACGGTTACTCTGCAAGCCTGACTGCATCCATGCGCATCACGCCGGATGAGAAAAGCCCCACGGCGACCGCATCCACGCTGAAAAGCGGCTATGGCGTTCAGGAGAAGGTGACCGCAAAAGTCACCACAAATCAGAGTGCGGCTGTCACGGCGGCGCAGAATGCCGTGACCTATTTCCCGGAGTTTGGCTATGAGAACTATTGGCGGCTGCTGGAGGCAGAAATCTCCGGGCGAAGCACGACCTTCCAATTCAAAGCCAATCCCTACAGCACCTACAACCGCCGCACCCACTTCACGCCCATTTGGTACCCGGACGGCAGCTACACGCCGTATACCTGGCTCCTGGACTGCTGGACACCCACGGGAATGCTCAGTATGAACCTGACGGACCGCGTTACCATCCGGGGGAATCTCTGGGAGGAGTGGCATATTGCTCCCGCAAAACAACGATAGAAACGGAGGAATCTATGAACAACACAAAACGCAATCGCCTTTGTGCGGCACTGGTGCTGTCCCTGCTGTTGGTCTGCGTGATGGGAACCACGGCCTTTGCTGCCGGTACCGGCGATGTGGCCGGCGCGGTGGAAAGCACATGGCAGACGGCATCCGGTCAGATCAAGAACGTGGTGAACAATGTGGTCTTTCCCGCCATCGACCTGATTTTGGCGGTATTCTTCTTCGCCAAGCTGGGGACAAGCTATTTCGACTTCAAAAGAAGCGGTCAGCTTGAGTGGACGGCTCCCGCCATCCTGTTCGCGTGCCTCGTGTTCACGCTGACAGCACCGCTGTACATCTGGCAGATCATCGGGATTTGAGGTGCAGACAATGACTTTTTACGAACAGGAGCTTCGGAAGATCGTTGGAGAGCGGTACCCCGACGCCACTTATGTGGGCAGAGCCTGCTATGTGCGTCTGAACGATATGAACCGGGCAAAGATCCAATTTGTCACTGGAATCGTCGCCAATCAGTACAATGCCCTGCAGCTGACAATTCTGAACCGCGGCGAAGGACAGGTAGATACCCTGCGCCTGCGCTTCTCGGATCTGTTGGGGACAAAGATGACCTCAAATCCCAATTTCCGAAACGGCGTGGAGCCGCACATTTGGGATGACTATGGAAAGGTGAGCTGGTATGTGTATCACCCCACCCAGCAGGACTATGAGGTGCTGTCCGGCGCGGTGTCAGACTATCTGGAGGTATTTCAGGATATGAGCCAGTCCGCTGACCGGGCGTGGGAGCAGACAATGTAACAAAAGCGTGATTTGAAGGCCGTACCAGCTGTACGGCCTTTGCCATATCCCAAAGCAGCTGGTGCGGCCTCACCCGGAGGTGAAACCGATCAATGTTCATTTGGGATTTTGTTGCCGCCAAGGTATTAGGTCAGATCGTGGACTGGTTCTACAGTCAGATCGTAGGCTTTCTCGGCAACTTCTTTTCGGAGATGGGAAACATGGGCGCGGAGCTCTTCACCATGGATTGGGTGCAGAGCATCGTGCTGTTCTTCTCCTATTTGGCATGGGCACTCTACGGCACAGGGCTGGTGGTGGCCTGCTTTGAAACCGGCGTGGAGTATTCCAGCGGCCGCGGCAACATCCGTGAGACCGCCCTCAATGCCATCAAGGGCTTTATGGCTGTCAGCCTCTTCACCGTTGTTCCGGTCCGGCTTTATGAGCTGTGCGTTTCGCTGCAGGGGACCTTCACCGCGGCGCTCACCGGCTATGGGACTTCCATCGGGGATGTGGCCGGAGAGGTCATGCAGGAGTTCAACGCCGTGGAATCAATATCCGACCTGACGGCAGGGCCGCTGCTGGGCTTCGGCAGCATCACCAGCGGGATCATGATCCTGTTCTGCATCATCCTTATGGCGTATGCGATCATCAAGGTCTTCTTCGCCAATCTGAAGCGCGGCGGCATCCTGCTCATCCAGATCGCCGTGGGAAGCCTCTATATGTTCAGTGTCCCTCGCGGATATACGGATGGCTTTATCCAATGGTGCAAGCAGATCATCGGCTTATGCCTGTCGGTATTTTTGCAGGCGACGATCCTTGTTGCCGGGCTTATGGTGTTCAAGGATCATGCCCTGTTAGGGCTTGGACTCATGCTCTCCGCCGGTGAGATCCCCCGTATCGCAGGAGCCTTTGGACTGGATACCTCCACCAAGGCAAACCTCATGAGTGCTGTCTATACCGCACAGGCCGCCGTCAACACCACGCGCACGGTCGTACAGGCGGTGGCGAAATGAGCAGACTGACGATGGGCAGCTTGTTCGATGGCATCGGTGGATTCCCTTTGGCCGCGATCCGCAGTGGCATCACGCCGGTGTGGGCGTCGGAGATCGAAGCCTTTCCCATTGAGGTGACAAAGCTGCGCTTCCCCGACATGGTTCACGTGGGCGACATCACAAAGCTGCATGGTGCGGAACTGCCGCCCGTGGACATCATCTGCGGGGGCAGCCCATGCCAAGATTATGCCGAGAAAATAGTTATTCCGAAGTCATTGCATAGAGTCTTGTAAAACAAGGATTCTCCGCAAAAACTTCGGAATAACAAAGCGGGCCTCATTTTATATAATGTGGACATGCAGACAACCGTCTGACACCACAAAATATAAGGAGGGCCTATGGAACTGATTGAATTAGACGCAACTGCACAGCGTGCCCTGGAGTTGTTAACCAATGCGGGGATGAGTGATGGAAGCATATACGACTATACTCATACAGGCTTTGGCAGCATACTTCGACATTTTCACACAAAAGGCATACTATATGCTACAGCAGAAATGCTCGATAATTTTTTGCTGGAGCAACGCGTGCTTTTGGACCAAGGAGATATCTCACAATGGAAATGGGGACTTGTCCGCAGGAGTTGTGAGCTTCTGAAACAATGTGCTGCAATGAATTCTATTGATTTGCCTGACCTTCAGCCATGGGACCCTGTATGGAATCGTCCAAAGCAAATCATCCAACACGACGCACCGACGGCGAAACAGTTTGCCGAATCGGAAAATATTTATGTGCTTGTCTGGATGGTCAACAAGCGTATGGAACAACTTGGCCTTTCGGAAAATACGGTTCGCCATTACACGGAAGAGGGATTAGCCGCCATTTTGAAAAAGCACTATGATTCTGGTACAGAAAGTTACTCAGACAAACTTATATCCCAGCTTACAGAGGAGCGAAGACTGCAATATGAGCAAGGGGAGGTTGGCAGAACTACTTATCAGAATTTGCGCAAAGCGGCGGCGATGCTCCAGGAGTTCCGCCTGACAGGGAAAATCACGCTGGAAAGGATTCCTAATTGGGGACGGCGCGAAGTTATTCCTCAGCACAAAGCGATTCTGGATAAATTCAGTGCGCATGTCACAACGAAGAGCAACTGGGCTGAAAGTTCCGTTAGCACAGTTACAAGTGTGGCTCGTGTATTTTTGCTTGAATTAGAGGACCATGGAATAGTCTCCATTGAAACTGTCGCAATGATGGATATTGCCACATGCGTTACAAGAATGCTTGGACGATACACTGGTGGAATGAGATCTGCTCTTTTTAGCATTCGGACCTTTCTGCAATTTTTATATGAGGCCGAGATCACTGCGGATAATTTTTGCAAAACACTCCCGGAATTTGTTTGCCCTCGGAAGAACTTTCGTGAAGGATTTTCCGATGATGAATTGGAACGTCTACTTTCTCAGCCAGATATCACATCTGCGGTCGGGAAAAGAGACTACGCTATGATGGTTTTGGCAGTGCAAAGCGGCTTGCGGTCTTGCGACATCATACGGCTCACATTTGACTGCATCAATTGGAGAACGAGGGAAATTCGTGTTGTTCAGCACAAAACAGGACAACCAATCGTAATTCCTCTTGAACCGGAAACAGGCAACGCTATAGCAGATTACTTGTTAAATGGGCGCCCCAAGAGTTCACTACCGCAAATTTTCCTCTGTCACGTCGGCGCTGTCCGTGCTTTGAAAAGTCGAACCGGAAGTGCAATTGTCTCCAAATACATGAAGGGCGCAGGAATTCATTCCGGGTATCGCGGATTTCACAGTTTCCGGCGCACCTTCGCTACAAATCTGCTCCAGAACGAAGTGCCAATTGAGTTGATCCAACAGATGCTGGGCCAAACTCATATTGATTCAGCAAAGCCGTACCTGTCCATTGACGAACAGGGACTGAAGCGATGTGCATTGCCCCTGCTCTCTCATGGAAAGGAGGTAGGGAACTAAAATGATGTACACCTTTAAGAGTTGTTTTGCATCTCAGATCGAGGATTTCATTGCTCAGAAAAACGCTCTGGGGTTTGGTTATCTGGAGTCCTCCCGTCTCCTGCGAGACTTTGACCGCTTTTGCCTGACGCATTTCCCGGAAGAAAATACACTGACCAAGGAGCTTTGCTTAGCTTGGGCCACGAAAAAGGATACCGAAGGCAACAATACCTTCCGCAACCGTATGATGCCGGTGCGCGAGTTTGCCAGATACTTAAACCGCAACGGCGAAGCTGCTTACATTCTGCCGCCAGACATTGCCAGGAAAGATGCGCCGTATGCCCCGTACATCTACACAGAGGCAGAAATTTTGGCGATTTGGAACATCCTTGACCACTTAACACCGCGCGTGAGCTTTCCAGTACGGCATTTTGTGATTCCTGCCATGGTGAAACTGCTGTATTGCTGCGGCTTGCGTCCGGCCGAGGTCAGGCGGTTGCGCGTTAGAGACGTAGATCTGGACAAAGGGCGGCTGAATATTATGGAGAGCAAGCAGCACAGAAGCCGTATTGTTATGATGGCGGATGATGTGACGAAGATGCTCTCAGATTGCAATGCCGTTGTGACTTCCGCTATGCCGGAACGCGAGCCGTTCTTTCCCAACTCTGAGGGCGGTTTTTACGGGAAGAGAGGGCTGGAGAAGACTTTCCGCCTGGTTTTGAAGAAAGCAGGTGTTACGGGAACCGGCCGACGTTCCCCGCGTCTTTATGACTTTCGTCATACTTTTGCCACCCACAGGCTGTACCACTGGATGAACGAGGGCAAAGATCTGAACGTTATGATTCCCTATCTGAGCGCGTACATGGGCCATGCGCAACTCTCGGACACCTATTACTACATTCATTTAGTTCCTGGCTTGTTGGAGGAAATGTCCGGGTTCACGTTTTCTTCTGCCGAGGCATTCTTGCCGGAGGTAGGAAACGATGAGTGATTTCTTTGATGCAATCCGGCGTTTTCTGCTGGACTATCTGCCCAAGCAGCGCTGCCTTAGTAAAAATACGATTCTCTCCTACAGACAGACACTCAATATTTTCGTGGCTTATATGAGGGATGAGATAGGGATTGGAGCTGCTGAGCTGACCTTCTCCCGTGTTGACCGGGACGTCATTCTTAACTTCCTAACCTGGCTGGAAAAGGCGCGGGGATGTAGTGTCTCTACCCGCAACCAGCGTTTAATGGCATTGCGGTCTTTCCTGGACTTCGCTGGACAAATCGATTGTACGCAGACGTCATTGTATCTTTCTGCCTGCAATATTCCCTCCAAGGAGGCTCACGGGCGAATCGTTGAATTCCTGACCGAACCGGCGTTGACCGCGCTGCTTCAACAGCCCAATCCTTCCAGGCAGAAAGACCAGCGGAATCTTGTATTCATGATCCTCATGTATGATACCGCTGCCCGATGCAGTGAGCTTCTCGATATGAAGGTCTGTGACCTGCGTCTTGACGCAAAACATCCAATTGCGTACTTGCATGGTAAGGGACGAAAAACCCGTACAGTGCCGTTGCTGAACAGAACAGTCCAACACTGCAAACAGTATCTGAACAAATTCCATCCCAACAAGGATGACTACAGTGAGGCACCGTTGTTCTATACCGTGATCCATGGGAGGCAGCAAAAGATGTCTCCCGATACGGTAGCAGCATTCTTTGCGAAGTATGGGAGCATGGCAAAGGCGGTTTGTCAGGAAGTTCCTGAACATATCCATCCGCACATGATGCGGCACACACGGGCGATGCACTTATACCAATCCGGGATGCCCATGGTACTTCTTTCCCAATATCTTGGCCATGCACAGGTTGAGACAACAATGATCTATGCTTATGCGGATACCGAGATGAAACGTGCCGCAATTCAGAAAGCTGATGCTGTCCGCGGAACCAAGCCCGTACCGGATGAGATTTGGGCTGATAACGAGGAAATGATTTTGAAGTTATCTGGTCTGCTCTAATCCTATTGTTCTATATATGCCGATTATGTTATTCCGAAGTTTTTGCTGGTAACGCCTTGTACTACATGGTTTGCAGCGATTACTTCGGAATAACTATTTTCTCGGCATAATCCTGGTTATCCCGAATTCGGAATAATCAGGATCTGTCCGTTGCCGGCGCAAGGGCAGGTCTTGCCGGAGCGCGTTCCGGTTTGTTCATGGAACAGGTCAGGCTGGTAAAGGAGATGCGAAATGCAGACATACAAAGAGGCCGAACAGCTTTCGATGTTCGGCCAAGATTTATGGCATGGGAGAACGTGCCCGGCGCCTTCAGCTCGGGAACGCCAAAGGGCGAGGACTTCCGGATCGTTCTGGAGGAGATCGTCCGCGTTAAATGCGATTCCGTTTCAGTCCCTCGACCTGACTCCGGGCGCTGGGAATCTGCTGGGGCAATCATACTGGGAGATCAATTCTCACTGGCTTGGCGAGTTATGGACGCTCAATACTGGGGTGTCGCCCAGCGCCGCAAAAGAATCTTCCTTGTCGCAGATTTTGCAGGGCGAAGTGCCCCACAAATATTATTTGAGCAGGACCGCCTGCTTGGGGATCCTGCGCAGAGCCAAGGCGAGAGGCAAAGAACTTCCGCCGCAGCTCAAGAGAGCATTAGAGATTCAAGCGGAAGCAGGGCAGAAAGAATAGATGGATCTGAGGTTTTCGCTTTCCACATCAATCAGCGGGAGGAAACCATTGATCTCAAAGGAGTATCCGGCGCATTGATGGCCACGACCAATATGCAGATGCAGACTTTTCTCGCTGAACCGATGGCCTTCGCTGCAAACCAGAGGGATGAGGTACGGGATCTGCACGATGTGGCCGCCGCCCTCGGCGCACAGCCCGGAATGAAACAGCAGACCTTTGTGGCTGGAATCGTCAGTAAAGGAAACGGCGATTGCTTTCTGACTCCCGATTGCCACACCGCACTGACTGCCGGCGGAGGGCAGGCCGGACAAGGATATCCATGTATTTTTGCTGCTGGATTTTCTGCTGGCCAGGGTGCGGAAGCTGGTGGGATCGGCTATCAGGCAGAATGCGCTCCTACCCTGAAAGCCTCTGAAAGCGGCTCCAATATGGTGCCTTCCGTCCTATGCCTCAATGATCAGGGGGGCAGTGTGATGGACTGCAGTGAAGATGTGGCCGGTACGCTCCGGTCGCAGGAGCATGGGCATCAGCCGTTGGTATTAGCCACCCAGCAGGGTGGCGCAGAGATAGAGGTTGACCTCTGTCCGGCCATTACTGCTGCGGCAGGCACAAGCGGTAATAATCAACCTGTTCTCTTTGAAAACCACGGCATCGACTCCCGCTATACCGGACCGCACCCGGTTGCTCCCACCATGTCTGCCAGGTATGGGACCGGCGGAAACAACCTGCCATTGATTGCCCATGAACACACGGTATTCAGCCGCCAGCGAGTGGATGTCTTTCATCCGGACGAGGTGGTCAGCACCCAGAGCGCCCGGCAGCACAAGGATGCTACGGACCTTGTTATGGAAGTAGCCGGATTGGACTGCAGAAACGGCAATGAAAACGGGGATATCTGCGGTACGCTCCAGCATGGCACCAGCGGGAACTCTCTCAATTCCATTCATCCGGTACGCACCGGTCAGCTCATCCGCCGCCTGACGCCGATGGAGTGTGAGCGGCTCCAGGGCTTCCCAGATGGCTGGACCGATCTTCCGGGTGCGTCGGATTCAGCCCGATATAAAGCGTTGGGCAATAGTGTTGCGATCCCTTGTGTGGACTTTGTCCTGCGGGGGATCGCCTA
>OJOO01001047.1_pt1 | contig 12227 bp, 9 predicted proteins | sample 1598171 | NCBI WGS metagenome assembly OJOO01 (sample SAMN01915208, study PRJEB22387) | human gut metagenome | isolation source: stool | host: Homo sapiens | place: USA
GCATAAATTCTGTGCATCGCGCAGCGTGTTGCTGGGCACGGAGTGAACAGTAACAAATAATATAAAATATCTATAAAATCAGGGCATCGGCTTTTACGCCGGTGTCCTTTTTGTTATAATAAATTATAAAACAACATTTCCCCGTATACCGGCATATAGTAAAAGAAGAAAAGAAATACGGGCGGAAAAATATGGCATATAAGATTGTAGTGGACAGTGGACACGGAGGAGAAGATCCGGGTGCAGTCTATCCGGGCAGGCAGGAAAAGGAAGATACGTTACGGCTTGCACTGGAAGTAGGGAGACTTCTGGAGGCAGGAGGACAGGATGTGGTGTATACAAGAACCACGGATGTCTACCAGACACCCTTTGAAAAAGCGCAGATTGCAAATCGGGAAGAAGCGGATTATTTTATTTCGATTCACAGAAATTCCAGTCCAAGACAGAATCAGTATCAGGGGGTAGAGACACTGATCTATGATAAGTCGGGAATCAAACTGAAGATGGCAGAGGCAATTAATGGGGCTCTGGAGGAGGTGGGGTTCCGTAATCTCGGGGTGAAAGAACGACCGGGACTTGTAGTGTTGCGAAGAACAAATATGCCGGCACTTCTGGTGGAGGCAGGATTTATTAACAACGATCAGGATAATCAGCTGTTTGATGAAAAATTTACAGAAATTGCAGGAGCAATTTCTGAGGCGATTCTCGGTACACTGGATCAGGAAACTGTGGAAGATCCACTTTTATATCGGGTGCAGGTGGGAGTTTTCAGAAATAAAGAAAATGCAGACCGGCTGAATTATGAACTTTTGGATAAGGGATATCCATCTTATATTTTACAGCAGGACGGATATTATAAAGTCCAGGTGGGAGCTTTTGAACAGCTTGGGAATGCTGTTTTGATGGAACAAAGGCTTCGAAAGGAGGGGTATCAGACTCTGATCACAACCCGCTAGAAGACAGGATGAAGAAGGGAGCAGATCCATGGGAATACAAAAGAAAGACAGAGAATATGAACGTTTTTTAGATCAGATCAGTGATTTCATTTTTGTGGAGGATAAACCGGAGAGGGCAGATATCATTTTTGTACCGGGTAATGGATTTCCACAGATGTCCATAGAAGCGGCCAGACTGTGGAAAGAGGGAATGGCACCCTGGATACTGCCTTCCGGAAAATACAGTATCGGAAAAGGTGCATTTACAGGGGTACAGGCCATGAAGGAAAAATATCAGGGACCGTATCAGACGGAATGGGAATTTATGAAAGATGTGTTGCTAAAAGAAGGCGTGCCGGAAGAAGTGATCCTGCGGGAAGACGGGGCTACATTTACCTATCAGAATGCGATCAACTCCAGAAAAGTGACAGATGCAGTGGGCATTCGGGTGAAAAAGGCAATTATCTGCTGCAAAGCCCAGCATGCCAGAAGATGCAAGCTGTATTATCAGTATTTATATCCACAGACAACCTTTCTCATTTGCCCTTCGGATGTGGGAATCAACCGGGAAAACTGGTTTGATACGCAAAAAGGCAGAAAGGAAGTACTGGGAGAAGTAGAAAAATGTGGGGAACAGCTGCAACGAATCTTTTGCAGGGAAGCGGATTCATGGAGTATCTGAGAGATTCGGATAAACAGATGACACGAACAGGATGTTATCATTTCATACGGAAGACAGGAGGGTGTTATGGCAGCATATGTGGAAATGGATCAGGTTACAAAAACCTATCAGATGGGAGAAGTGACGATCAAAGCTGCGGATGGTATTTCTTTTCAGGTAGAAAAGGGAGAATTTGTGGTCGTGGTCGGACCAAGTGGAGCAGGAAAAACAACGGTGCTAAATATTCTCGGCGGCATGGATACTGCAACGACCGGAAAAGTATCTGTGGACGGAACACGGGTGGATAAGCTGAAAGGGAAAAAGTTGATCCAGTATCGGAGAGAGGATATTGGTTTCGTGTTTCAGTTTTATAACCTGATGCAAAACCTGACTGCACTGGAGAATGTGGAGCTGGCACTTCAGATCTGTAAAGATCCGCTGGATGCAAAGACAGTTCTTGAAGAAGTGGGGCTTGGGGAACGGATGTATAATTTCCCGGCACAGCTTTCAGGTGGGGAACAGCAGAGGGTGGCGATAGCCAGAGCCCTGGCAAAAAATCCAAAGTTACTGCTCTGCGATGAACCGACGGGTGCGCTGGACTATGTGACCGGAAAATCGATACTGAAGTTATTACAGGATACCTGTCACAAAAAGGGAATGACTGTGATCGTGATCACACATAACTCTGCACTGACACCTATGGCGGATCGGATCGTCCGGATACGAAACGGCAGGGTGGCAGAGATGATACAAAACGAGAATCCAACACCGGTGGAAGAGATAGAATGGTAGGTGGAGAGGATGAAAGCATTTCGGAAAGATTTTTTCAGAGAGATTTTAAAGAATAAAGGACGGTTTTTATCTGTTTTTTTCATCTCCCTGCTGGGTGCGGCGTTCTTTTCGGGTATTCGGTCAGCAGAAGGAGATATGAAGACTTCGGCGGATGCTTATTACGATCAGACAAATTACATGGATCTGCGGGTGCTGGGAACGCTCGGTCTTACAGACACGGATATGGAAGATATCGCAAAGGTGAAAGGCGTAGCACAGGTAACCGGCGGGCATACGTTAGAAGTATTACATAAAGAAGGGGAAAAAGAACAGACAGTGAAGCTGATCGCGTTAGAAGATGGCGTAAATGAACCACAGATTCTGGATGGGCGGCTGCCGCAGAAAACGGATGAAATTCTGGTGGACCAGAAATTCCTGGATGAAACCGGAAAAAAGATCGGCGATCAGGTGATATTTGAGAGTGGTACGGACACTGCACTTTCGGATGACCTTGTTCATGAAACGTTTACGATTGTGGGATCGGCAACGTTACCCTATTATATGGAACTGACCCGTGGAACAGGGAGTATCGGAAACGGCAGTATTGACAGTTTTGGGCTGTTACTTCCGGAGACGTTTACCAGTGAGATTTATACAGAAATCTATGTGCAGGTGGATGGGGCAAAGGAGCTGGAAAGTTACAGTACCTCTTACGAAAAGACTGTAAAACAGGTACAAAACCGGGTAGAAGAGCTGGAAGAGGAAGCATGTCAGAGGAGATATGATACGGTTTATCAGGAGGGGGAAGACAAGCTTTCCGATGCCAGAAAACAGGTAACAGACGGTGAAAAGGAACTGGCGGATGGAAAAAAGAAGCTGGAAGACGGTACTTTGCAGATCGAAGAGGCAAAAGATACCGTTGCTGAAAAGGAAAAAGAACTGAAGAAAAATGAATCCCTTCTGGCAGAAAAAGAGACAGAATTGCAAAATGGGGAGAATCAGCTTGCTGCAAAGGAGAAAGAACTGACTGCCGGAGAACAACAGCTGCAGCAGAAAATGCAGAAACTTGCAGCCGGAAAACAGGAGCTTGCCACAAAGCAGACAGAACTGACGGATGGAAAGGTACAGCTACAGATACAGGAAGAAGAGCTGAATACAGCCAAAAGTCAGCTTGAGGAGCAGGCGGCGAAACTGGAAGAACAGAAAAGTCAGCTGGAAGAAAAAGAAAAGGAGCTGGATGAAAATGAGGTGACAGTAACTGCGGGTATCACACAGGTACAGGAAGGGCAGGAACAGCTTGCCGCCGGTATGCAAAGTGTGCAGGAAGAAATCACCCGACTGGAAGCACAGAAAGAACAACTCTCGCAGATGGAAGAACCGGATGCGGAACAGCTGCAGCAGATCGAGACTGCTTTGCAGGAGTTAAAGCAGCAGCTTACCGGACTGGAAACACAAAAGGAAGTGCTGTCACAGAAAGAGACGGAACTGACCGGGAATCTTACACAGATCCAGTTGGGCAAAGGAGAACTCGAGCAGGCAAGGACGCAGCTGGATGCCGGAGAAGCGGAAATCAGTATGCATCGTCAGGAACTTGCGGCGGGCGAGGAGAAAATCGCACAGGCAAAGGAACAGCTTGCAGCAGGAGAAAGACAGATCAGTCAGGTACAAAAACAGCTCGCGGATGGTGAGGCGCAGATTGGGCAGGCAAAAGCACAGATTGCGGACGGAAAGAAGCAGCTTGCCGGAGCAAAAGCTGCACTTGCAGATGGAAAGACGCAGCTTTCTGCCGGAAAACAGCAGATTGTGGATGGAAAAAGCGCACTCCGGGAGGCAAAAGATGAGATTGACGCGAAAGAGACGGAACTGGAGGACGGCTGGAAGGAATACAGAAAAGAAAGCCGGAAAGCAGAGAAAAAACTGGCAGATGCAAAAGAAGAAATTGCAGACGGAGAGAAAAAACTGGAAGATCTGAAGGTTCCGGACTGGTATGTATGGGGACGAGATCAGGTGACTTCCACGGAAAATTACGGACAGGATGCAGTGCGCATCACAAATATAGGAAAGTTCTTTCCGGTCATTTTCTTTCTGGTAGCAGCGCTTGTCAGCCTGACGACGATGACTCGAATGATCGAGGAACAGCGTCAGCAGATCGGTACACTGAAAGCTCTGGGATACGGAGACGGTGTGATCGCGGTAAAATATCTTGCCTACGGACTGATGTTTACCATCTCAGGTGCATTTGTCGGAGTGCTGCTCGGTGAGAAAATTCTGCCGTGGGTGATCATGAATGCGTATGGTATGCTGTATACGGGTATGAAAGAGTATCTGACCCCGTTAAACTGGGAAGAGGGCGGACTTGCGATCCTTGCGAGTGCACTCTGTACCGGTGTGGCAACTGTAGTGGCATGTTATAAGGAACTGGCAGCGCGCCCGGCACAGCTGATGCGCCCGGAGGCTCCAAAAAACGGAAAGAGGATTCTGCTGGAACGGATTCCGTTTTTATGGAAACATCTGAACTTTACAACAAAATCAACGATCCGGAATCTGATCCGGTATAAAAAGCGGTTCTTTATGACTGTCATTGGTATCGGTGGATGTATGGGACTGATCGTGGTGGGATTTGGCTTGCAGGATTCGATTACTGCGATTGCAAAGAATCAGTTTGTCAACCTGTTTACCTATCAGGCAAGCGCTGTTTTTAACGGGGATGCCACGGAAGAGAAAAAGGCACGGGTACAAAGCGAGATGGAGACGTATCCGGGGATACAGCAGATCCTGGAGATGTATTGCCAGAATGTGGAACTGCAGTCGCCGAAGCGCAGTGTGGATGCGGTGATGGAAGTACCGAAAGATCTGACTTGTTTTGGAGATTTCTTTGATCTGCGTGATCGCATCAGTGGAAAACATTATGATTTCCCGGCGCAGGGGGCTGCCATCAGTGAGAAGACGGCAGATATTCTGGGACTCAAAGTCGGTGATACAGTGCAGATGAAAAAGGGTGATCAGATTGTGAAAGTCGAAATCACGGAGATTGTTGAAAATTATGTGCGGCATTTTATCTATATAACGACAGACACATATCAGACCTTGTTCGGGGAAGCGGCAGAGTATAATCAGCTGTTGCTTCGCTACGAAGATACGTCAGACAGTTACGAGGACGGACTGGGACAGACGATCATGGAACATCCGGAGATCGCAGCTATCTCCTTTACGTCAGATCTGATCAGTGAGATCGACAACATGCTTCGCTCTCTGAATATCGTCATTGTGGTTCTGATCGTATCGGCAGGTTTGTTGGCATTTGTGGTGCTGTATAATCTGAACAATATCAATATCACAGAACGTCAGAGAGAGCTGGCAACACTGAAAGTGCTTGGATTCTACGACGGAGAAGTGGCTTCGTATGTATATCGTGAGAATATGGTGCTTACGGTATTCGGAATCCTCGCAGGTGTGGGAATCGGTGCTTTTCTGCATGGAAAGGTGATCCGAACCGTAGAAGTGGATATGATGATGTTCGGAAGAAGTATATTTTTCAGAAGTTTCTTGTACAGCGGACTGATCACACTGGCATTTGCATTGTTAGTCAATGGAATGATGTATTACCGGCTGAAAAAGATTGATATGATCGAATCACTGAAAAGTGTGGAATAAAAAAGAAGAAGAGGTTAATCCTCTTCTTCTTTTTTATCGTAAAAATCTTCCGGTATATAGATGTGTACAAGTTCGATACGGTTTTTGTCCACCTGATCAACGACCAGTTTCAGATGATTATCTGTGATACAGGATTCACCGGGAACCGGCAGGTGATCGAGCTGTTCGATCACAAAACCTCCGATAGAATCGTAATCTTCCGTTTCCAGATGCAGATCCAGAGCTTCATTCAGATCGTCCAGTTTGGCAGAACCTTTTGCGAGATATTCTCGTTTCGGAACGATTTCTTTAAAGTCTTCCTCTTCGTCGGCATCGTATTCATCACGGATCTCTCCGACGATTTCCTCGAGCAGGTCTTCCAGTGTGATCATACCGGCGGTTGCGCCATATTCATCAAGGACTATTGCCAGATTGACGGCATATTCTTTCATCTCCATCAGAAGATCTGCCGTACCTTTATATTCATAGGTAAAATATGGGTTTCTGAGAAAATCCCGTACAGAAAACGTTTTTTCCGGATCACGCAGAATCAGGTCTTTCATATTCAGAGTGCCGATGATGGTATCTGTTGAATTTTCATAGACCGGATAACGTGTATAACCGTCTTCACGGAATGCCTGAATTACTTCGTCATAAGTGGCATCCACATTAATCAGAGACATATCGATACGGGGAACCATCACATCCTTGGCCTGAGAATCACCAAAATCGAAAACGTTATAGATCATCTGCCGTTCTTCGCTCTCGATGACACCGTCTTCATGACTGACATCCACGATGGTACGAAGTTCCTGCTCTGTCATGGCATTTGGCTTGGCATCGGGATCTACATGAAGCAGAAATAAGACACCTCGCGAAAGCAGATTCACAAGGAAAATTACAGGAGTCAGCAGTCTGGTCAAAGGATAGATTATCGGTGCATAGGCAAGAGAGATTTTTTCTGCCTGTAATGTTGCCAGGGTTTTCGGAGTAATCTCACCAAACAGAAGAATCAGCAAGGTTAGAACGCCGGTGATAAAACCAATAAAGGCATTACCAAGAACTCTTGTGGTCCAGGTGGTTGCCAGAGAAGATGCCGACAGGTTGACAATATTATTGCCGATCAGGATCGTACTCAGAAGCTTTCCCGGATTTTCAATAATTTTCAATAAGGTTTTTGCCTTTTTATTCCCATCGTCAGCAAAAGACATGATACGGATCTTGTTGACCGTAGTCATGGCCGTCTCTGCGGAAGAGAAAAATGCGGAAAGCAAAATTAACAGCAGTAACACAATTAGTTGTATGGCGTCGCCAGAATCCAAAAATATTCACTCCTTTGAAAATATGTAGTAGTTGTACTTGAATATACAGGAATTCGATTCAAAAATCAAGACAAATTCTTGTAAAATCATATTTTTTGGGGTGTTGAAAAAGAAAAGGATATGTTATAATATAAAACTGAATAACTGTGAAAGTAGTAAAAAAAGCTGTGAAACCGCAGCTGAGAATACAAAGCAGGAGAGATGTGGATAATGAAGAAAAATAATAAACCGGCAGCGAAGCGATACATGAAGACGGTGGGAATGGTGATGGCATCCGTGATGGTTCTTTCCTCCACAACCGGTCAGATGGTATATGCGGAGTCTGCAAAAGACCAGAAAGATACTCAGGATGGGGAAAAGAAAGAAGAAAAAACCATCGTATATCTGAATGGAAAAACGGGAAATGATAAGAATAGCGGCGAGAGCCAGGATGAGGCAGTGAAAAGTTTTGAAAAGGCAGCAGAACTTGCAGGATCTAGCGGTGTGATCCGAATCTGTGGTACAGTTACTGTAGATGAGGAAGAAACCTGGGAATTACCATCCGGAGTTTCTATCCGCCGCGCAGAAGATTTTGAAGATGCACTGGTTCGCGTGACCGGCTGTCTGAAGCTGGATAATGTCCGCCTGTATACAGAGGATATCACCGGCGATGGTGAAGTAGAAGGAGCAGCAGAAAAAGAAAAAGTTTATGTTCCGAAAGTAATTACGGTAAAAGATACAAAAGCACTGTCAGAGATTTCCCTGGAAGGCTGCGATGGAGACGGAGTATTTTCCTGGGAAAAAGAGGATGCAGTTCCAACAGAATACGAGACAGACTATCAGGTGGTTTTCCATCCCTATGACACGAAAAAGATTGATTACAGCAAGGAAAAAGGATGGGACGAAGACAGCGAAACTGTGACCAGAAAGGTTACTGTTCGCGTAAGTTCTCTGAAACCGGAAGTCACACCAACGCCGGAAGCAACCGATACACCGGAAGTCACACCGACTCCGGAAGCAACACCTGAGGTTACAGTGACACCGGAACCGACAACAACACCGGAAGTCACACCACAGCCAGAGAGCACACCGCAGCCAACACCTGAGGTTACGGAACCGACAGATCCTGGTTCAGAAGTGACACATCCGGACACAACGATTACCCCGGACCCAACAGAAGTGCCGGATGTTCCGACGGAACCGGAAGTACCGCCAACGGATCCGGCAGAACCAACGCCTGAAACACCAAAACCACAGCCGGAGGTACCGTCTGATACCGTACCAGAGACACCGGCAGATACAAAAAGCGCAGAAGGATCCGGACTTACCTGGGAGCAGATGAATGAGATTGCAACGGTACAGGAACAGCTGGATTTCCTTCCAAGCGAAGTGACGACAACGGAAGAGGTAGAAGCAATCGTAGCGGCTACAAAAGAATACGAGACACTGTCTGAAGCACAGAAAGCTTATATAGAGGCTGACAGTCTGGTACTGTTACAGACAGCCCAGGAACAGGCGAAGACGGTCAACCGGACAAGCAACGGCGTTACGGTAGACGGTGATCTTCCATGGTACATACAGTTTCAGGGACAGTTGAATAATGATAAATCTGACAGTTCCGTTCTGAACGGTCAGAATGTAGATACTTTTATCAGCCCATATGAGATGAAGCTGTGGGATATGATGAATGATAATGAATATCAGTTGAACGGACAACAGGTGCGCATCACGATGCCGGCACCGGACGATCAGCTCTATACACAGCTTGTTGTGATTCATTATCTGAAAGATGGAAGCATCGAGTATATTACTCCGATTTATAATGCAGACGGAACACTGAGCTTTGTGACAACTTCTTTCAGTCCGTACAATGTGGCAGGTCTGAAGATTGCAGGAAGCCAGTCTCTGGTAGGCAATACGGATAAGGCATATACAAATAAAAATACAACAACTTCCGGAAGTACTACGACAAAACTGACACCGAATGTGTCCGCAGGAAATACAGGCAGCAGTTCAAACGGAAGCACATCCGGCAGTGTGACAAAGAAAAACACACAGAAGAGCCAGACACAGCAGGCTTACGGTACGACACTGAAAAGAGTCAATCCGAAGACCGGAGACTATCAGCAGACAGCCTGGTATGCAGGACTCGCGGCAGCAGCACTTGCAGCACTTGGTATCGCAGGCAAGAAAAACCGAAAAAAAGAAATCTGAAGCCGATAAGGTATAGAATGTACAACCCTCCCATATAGTACTGTATGGGAGGGATTTTTTTGGATACAGGGAAAAACATCTGGATACAAAAGAGCAGCAGAGTCATAAAAGGTCTGATCGTGTCCTATCTGGTCAGCGGGGCAGGGCTTTTGCTTTTGGCATTGCTGTTGCTGAAGTACCAGCTGGATGAGAGAAAAGTGTCCGCTGGTATTCTGGCTGTTTATATTCTATCCGGATTATCGGGAGGAATTTATATGGGAAAAACAGCAGAAAGAAAAAGATATCTGTGGGGAATGATACTTGGCAGTATATACTGGGGTATTCTGATGCTGCTTACCATCTTTTCCGGTGCAGGTACGGGATCGGGGGTAAAAGGTGCATTTCTTACACTTCTTATCTGTGCAGGGTCGTCAACTTTGGGAGCAATGGTGACGGGAGCCTGAAAACAGTGGCAGATCGTGAAAATAGCTGGAAGTTGCGAAAAAAACTCTTTGAAAATGAAAGAACATATGCTATAATGCAAGAAGTAATAACATAAGGAGGAAGCAAAATGAAACATATTAAAACTTTAAATACAAAAAGTTTACAGAACACAATGAAAAAAGGTGGATGTGGTGAATGTCAGACATCCTGCCAGTCTGCTTGCAAGACTTCTTGTACAGTAGGAAATCAGAGCTGCGAAAACACAAAATAAGAAATCAGCAGGCTCTATGATGCTTGGAACATACAGGCAGCGGTCCAAAAGCCGCTGCTTGCTTTTTGTTACATAGCATATCAAAAATTGATCCGGTGGATCAATTGTGATTACATTGTATATCGAAGCAGAAGATGCTGCTGCTCAAGAAAAGAAGAAGGAGAACAAATAAGTGATTCATCAGTATAAAAGTAATGGATACGCAATTGTTCTGGATGTAAACAGCGGATCCGTTCATGTGGTGGACGATATTGTATATGACTGTATCGCCCTGCTGGATCAGGGATGTTCCAACGAAGAAGTGACAGAAAAACTGTCGGCTTCTTATTCCGGAGAAGACCTGAAGACAGCTCTTAAAGAGATTCAGGAACTGACCGATGAGGGAATGCTGTTTACCGAGGACATTTATGAAAATGCGATAGAGCATTTTAAAGAACGGCCAACTGTAGTCAAAGCACTGTGCCTGCATATTGCCCACGACTGTAATCTGGCCTGTAAGTACTGCTTTGCGGAAGAAGGAGAATATCATGGAAGACGTGCACTGATGTCCTACGAAGTAGGAAAGAAAGCACTGGATTTTCTGATTGCCAACTCCGGAAGCAGGAGAAATCTGGAAGTAGACTTTTTCGGAGGGGAACCTCTGATGAACTGGCAGGTTGTCAAAGACCTGGTAGCTTACGGAAGAGAGCAGGAAAAGATACATAATAAAAACTTCCGTTTTACCCTGACCACCAATGGTGTTCTGGTTAACGACGAAGTGATGGAGTTTTGTAACAAAGAGATGGGCAATGTGGTTATGAGTATCGACGGACGAAAAGAAGTCCACGATCATATGCGTCCGTTCCGCAAAGGTGCCGGAAGCTATGACCTGGTAGTTCCGAAGTTCCAGAAATGGGCAGAGAGCCGTAACCAGGACAAATATTATGCTCGCGGTACATTTACCCATTATAATCTTGACTTTTCCAAGGATGTACTGAACCTGGCAGATCTGGGATTCAAACAGATATCTGTAGAGCCGGTTGTAGCACCTTCGGATGCGGACTATGCACTGCAGCCGGAAGACCTTCCGAAATTGTTTGAAGAATATGATACCCTGGCAAAAGAGATGATCAAACGAAATAAAGAAGGAAACGGATTTAACTTCTTCCACTTTATGCTTGATCTGACCGGAGGTCCTTGTGTATACAAACGTCTGTCCGGATGTGGGTCAGGAACAGAGTATCTGGCAGTTACCCCATGGGGAGACCTGTATCCGTGCCATCAGTTTGTAGGAAACGAAGATTTCCTTCTTGGTAATGTGGACGAGGGAATCACAAAACCTGCAATCTGTAAAGATTTTAAAAATTGCAACGTCTATGCAAAAGAGGCATGTAAGAAATGTTTTGCACGATTTTACTGCAGTGGCGGCTGTGCGGCAAACTCCTATAACTTCAAAGGGAAAATCGATGATGTTTACGAAGTGGGCTGCGAGCTGGAGCGTAAGCGCGTAGAGTGTGCAATCATGATAAAAGCTGCTATGGCAGAAGAAGAGGTATAAGAAGATGAAGAAAAAACAGGGAGTTCTTGTGCTGATTCTTACAGTGGTTCTGATTGGTCTGTTAGCCTTTACAACCGCTGTGGGATTCGGCCCGACCGGAACCGGGTCTGCACCAAATATCAAGACCGGTCTGGATCTGTCCGGTGGTGTAAGTATCACATACCAGGCAAAAGGAGACGATCCGTCTCAGGAAGATATGGATGATACCGTCTATAAACTTCAGAAACGTGTGGAAGACTACAGTGAAGAAGCACAGGTATATCAGGAAGGTGATGACCGTATCACCGTAGAGATTCCTGGTGTGACCGATGCAAATAAGATTCTGGAAGATCTTGGTAAACCGGGATCTCTGGAATTTCAGGATGAAAGCGGCAACGTAGTTCTGGACGGAAGCGATATCGCAGGTGCAGACGGCGGTGTCACAGAAGATCAGACAACCGGAAGCAAACAGTATGTCGTAGAACTGACACTGACCAAAGAC
>OJOO01001120.1_pt1 | contig 11808 bp, 9 predicted proteins | sample 1598171 | NCBI WGS metagenome assembly OJOO01 (sample SAMN01915208, study PRJEB22387) | human gut metagenome | isolation source: stool | host: Homo sapiens | place: USA
AAACTTCTTGATTTTGCTAAGATGTATGGGGTATCATGAATAGTGTTGTTACAGGAGCGGTTAAATAATACTAAACAATTATAAACGAGGAGATTTGGCATGGAGAAAAAATGGTGGAAAGAAAGTGTAGTATATCAGATATATCCAAAGAGTTTTAAAGACAGTAACGGTGATGGTGTGGGAGATATCAGAGGAATCATACAGAAACTGGATTACCTTAAAGAACTTGGGGTAAATGTGTTGTGGATTTCTCCGATGCTGGAATCTCCTCAGGACGATAATGGTTATGATATTTCTGATTACCGCAGAATTTATGAAGAATATGGAACGATGGAGGATTACGAGGAATTGTTGTGTGAAGCACACAAAAGATCCATCAGGATTCTGATGGATCTCGTAGTCAACCATACTTCAGATGAACATAACTGGTTTATTGAAAGCCGTAAATCAAAAGATAATCCATATCGTGATTATTATATCTGGAAAGACCCGGTAAACGGAAAAGAACCTAATAACTGGGGCGGAGCATTTGGCGGTTCTGCATGGGAATATGATCCGCAAACTCAGATGTATTATCTGCATCTGTTTTCAAAAAAACAACCGGATCTCAATTGGGAAAATGAAAAAGTACGCCAGGAAGTTTATGACATGATGAAATTCTGGTGTGAAAAAGGAATCGATGGCTTCCGAATGGATGTTATCAGTATGATTTCCAAAGATCAGAGATTTCCAGACGGAGAAATGAATAACGGTCTTTATGGGGACTTTGGACCATATTGTGTACATGGTCCAAGGGTCCACGAATTCCTTCAGGAAATGAATCAAAAAGTTCTTTCAAAATATGATATCATGACAGTCGGTGAGACCGCAGGAGTCACAATAGAAGAAGCACAGAAATATGCGGGTGATGACCGAAATGAATTGAACATGGTATTCCAATTCGAGCATGTGGAGAGTGGATGCGGAGATTATGGAAAGTGGACGACTGCAAAATATGACTTCAAAGAGTTCAAAAATATTATGATCAAATGGCAGGAAGAACTTCAGGGTAAGGCGTGGAACAGTTTGTTTTTAGGTAATCATGATCAACCGAGAAGTGTCAGCCGTTTTGGAAATGACAATCCGGTATACAGAGAAACCTCCGCAAAAATGCTGGCGACCTGTATTCATATGATGCAGGGAACGCCATATGTATATCAGGGTGAAGAGCTTGGTATGACAAACATTTACTTTGACAAACTGGAAGATTACCGTGATATTGAAAGTATTAATTACTTTGAAGAGTTTACGGAATCAGGTCTTATGACTCCGGAACACATGATGAAATGTCTGATGCTGAGAAGTCGTGACAATGCGAGAACTCCGATGCAGTGGGACGACAGTAAACAGGCCGGATTCACAGAGGGCGAGCCGTGGATCAAAGTGAATCCGAACTACAAGAAGATCAATGCAGCACAGCAGCTTGAAGATCCGGATTCTGTTTTCCACTACTATCAGAAACTGATCCGATTGCGTAAAGAGAAAGACATTATTGTTTATGGCGAATTTGAACCGCTTTATCGTGAAGACGAGCAGATTTTTGCTTACACAAGAAAAGGGGATCAGGAAAAACTTCTGACTGTCTGCAACTTCAGTGACAAGAATGCAGAAGTAGAAGTGCCGGAAGAATTCAAAGGCGCAGAGTGTCTGATCACAAACCTTGGGAGAAAAGAATTTGACGGAAAAATTATTCTGAACCCATATGAAGCATTCGTATTATATTATAAACATCAGGTGACAGAGAAATGATTAGAAAATATAGATATGGAACTCCGTTTGATACGGAGGCACTGACCGAAAAAATTGAAACAGCTGAAGGCGCTTTTCCATATGGAGAGATCAGCCAGAATGATGGATTTGCATTTACCTATATTATGGACGAAGATGACATTGTCTATGGTCTGGGTGAAGCCAATCGTGGAATCAACAAGAGAGGGTACTGTTATATCAGTAATTGTACAGATGATCCGGTACACACAGAGGACAAGCGTTCTCTGTACGGAGCCCACAACTTCATTGTTGTGAGCGGAAAGAGGACGTTTGGATTGTTTTTCGACTATCCCTCAAAACTGACCTTTGATATTGGATATGACAGAGAGGATACCCTTAAGGTATCTTGCGAAAATGCTGACTTGGATATCTACGTGCTTGAAGGTGAGAATGCTTATGATATCGTAAAACAGTTCCGCCATGTAATCGGACGCAGCTATATCCCACCGAAGTTTGCCTTTGGTTTCGGACAGAGCCGCTGGGGTTATACGACGAAAGAAGATTTCCGTACTGTCGCAAAAGGATATCGGGAGAATCATATTCCGATCGACATGATTTACATGGATATTGACTATATGCAGTCATTTAAAGATTTCACAGTGAGTGAAGAAAATTTCCCGGATTTTCCGGAATTCGTACAGGAAATGAATGACCAGAGTATTCGCCTGATTCCGATCATTGATGCCGGTGTCAAGGTTGAGCCGGGATATGAGATTTACGAGGAAGGTGTCAAAAACAACTATTTCTGCAAGAGAGAAGACGGAAGTGATTTCGTTGCAGCTGTATGGCCGGGAGATACCCATTTTCCGGATATGCTGAATCCGGAAGCCAGAAAATGGTTCGGGGACAAATATCGTTTTCTGATCGAACAGGGAATAGAAGGTTTCTGGAATGATATGAACGAGCCTGCGATCTTTTATTCTTCCGAAGGCCTTGCAGAGGCAAAAGAACTTGCCGGAGAGTTTGCAAAGGATACCGAAGGCAAGATCCATTCCTGGGAAATGCAGGACAAGATGCTCAGTATTGCAAATAATCCGGAAGACTATAAAAGATTTTATCACAATGTGGATGGCAAAAAGATCCGCCATGACAAAGTACATAATCTTTTTGGCTATAATATGACAAGAGCGGCCGGAGAAGCGTTTGAACGCATTGACCCGGAAAAACGTTTTCTGATGTTTTCCAGATCTTCTTACATCGGAATGCATCGTTATGGAGGAATCTGGACCGGAGATAATAAATCCTGGTGGTCACATATCCTTCTTAACCTGAAGATGCTGCCGTCTCTGAACATGTGTGGTTTCCTGTATACAGGTGCTGACCTTGGAGGTTTTGGTGCTGATACAACAAGAGAATTGCTGCTTCGTTTTCTCGCACTTGGTGTATTTACACCACTGATGCGTAATCATTCGGCGACGGGAACAAGAGAGCAGGAGTGTTATCAATTCGAAAATATCGAGGATTTCCGTGCTGTCATTAACACTAGATATCGTCTTGTGCCGTATCTGTACAGCGAGTACATGAAAGCTGCGCTGAGTGATGACATGTATTTTAAGCCGTTAGGGTTTGTTTATCCGGATGACAAGAGAGCAATCCGAGTAGAGGATCAGCTGATGCTCGGAAACGAGATCATGATTGCTCCGGTTTACGAGCAGAACGCAAGAGGCCGTTATGTTTATCTGCCGGAAGAAATGAAATTTGTCAAGTTCCTGCCGGATGGAAGCATTTCGGAAGAGATTCTCGCGAAAGGTATCCATTATGTAGATGTGGCATCAAATGAAGTACCGCTCTTTATTCGAAATGGTAAATGTATCCCGGTTGCAGAAGCGGCAGAGTGTGTGAAAGATATTGATACCGAACATCTGCAGCTTATCGGATACGAAAACAGTAGTTATACCATGTATGAGGATGATGGGATCTGCAAAGATTACGATAAGAAAGAAAATTACCGAGTATTCACAAATTAGCGTTTAAGAGTACAAAAATACTGCCTGAATATCAGAAAATGATATTCAGGCAGTATTTTTTGTCATACAGCGGAAAAATTTCGCTCGTATAAATTAATCGATCGCTTCCCCTTTTTTATATTTCTCAACTACATTCTGGATACGTTCGCTTGGATCAAGGATGCTGCTGATAGAAGCATCATGGTTCAGTGTATCGATCACCAGTGCGATGTACTTGCTCATGTCGCAGTTGATGTAGTAAGGACGGCTGAGCAGTTCCGGTGTCTGATAGATCAGGTTTGTTGTGAGGATTCCGTTGATCAGTCCTTCTTCGTAAGCCTGGTCGAATTTTTCCATACCGTTTGTGAAAAGTCCGAAGGTTGCAGCAGCGTAGATACGTTTTGCTTTACGCATCTTGAGCTGGCGTGCTACATCGAGGATACTGTCACCTGACGAAATCATATCATCGAGGATGATTACGTCTTTTCCTTCTACGGAAGAGCCAAGGAATTCGTGTGCTACGATCGGGTTACGTCCGTCTACGATGGTTGTGTAGTCACGGCGTTTGTAGAACATACCCATGTCGAGTCCGAGTACGTTGGCAAAGTAGATCGCACGTCCGGTTGCACCTTCATCCGGGCTGATCGCCATCATATGGTCAGCATCGATCTGAAGATCCGGTACATGCTTTAAAAGTCCTTTTACGAACTGGTAAGTCGGACGGATCGTCTCAAATCCGTTCAGCGGGATCGCATTCTGGACACGTGGGTCGTGTGCATCGAAAGTGATGATATTGTCAACACCCATGCGGACAAGCTCCTGCAGACCAAGTGCACAGTCCAGTGATTCACGGCCGCTTCTCTTGTGCTGGCGGCTTTCATACAGGAAAGGCATAATGACGTTCAGACGACGTGCTTTTCCTCCTACAGCGGCGATGACACGCTTCAGGTTCTGGAAATGGTCGTCCGGTGACATATGGTTGGTATTGCCGCTGAGCGAATAAGTCAGGCTGTAGTTGCAGACATCGACCATCAGATAAAGGTCTTTTCCACGTACAGACTCATTGATAATACCTTTGGCTTCACCAGATCCAAAACGCGGTACTTTTGCGTTGATCAGATAGTTCGGCTTTTCGTAGCCGTTGAAAACAAGATTGTCTTTCTGGAAACGAGTCTCTTCCTTTCTCCATTTTACGAGATAGTCATTGACTTTATTTCCCATCTCTTCACAGCCGTCTACAGCAATAATGCCGAGAGAGCCAACTGGAATATTATCCAGAATTCGTTCACTTCGATGTAACATCAGTGTTCCTCCCTGTACATAAGTTTCTTTTGAATGCGGATATCATCACCGGCAAGGCGAAGTATCTTATAATGGTTGCTTATCCGGGAAAATGTACGTTCTGTATAGTTCGTCTTGATTTCCTCCAGAGTAAGATTAGTAGAAATGATCGTGGATTTCCTGTTCAGGATCCGATCATTTAAACACACAAAAAGCTGAGAAACGACAAAGTCTGTATTTCGTTCGGTTCCCAGGTCATCAATGATCAGCAGATCACACTGGTGGATCTGCTCATATAAAAGACAGCTCTCATCATTCCGGGTCAGTGCTTTTTCAAGGAGCGCATCGAAAAATTCAGAGGCAGTCAGGTAAAGAACGGAATGCAGAGAATCCATTACTTCTTTTGCAATGCAGTGACTGAGAAATGTCTTCCCAATACCAGTATTCCCAAAAAGGAGCAGATTACCATGTTCGGTATCAAAATTGTGGATGAAATTCATACATTCCTGATAAGCCCGCGTTGCAAGCTCGCGGGAATTCTGACCGGAAAGCCGGTCTCTATAATTGGATGAATAATAATCAAAATTAAAATGTTCAAAATTTTCCTGTTCGAGAAGCCCTTTTAAGTTGGACTGGGTGTAGAACAGATCAATGATCGCTTTTAAAAAGCAATGGCACTTTTTCGTGCCGACATAGCCGGTATCCTGACAGTCCGGACATTCAAAATGCTGTTCCAGATAGTCTTCCGGGAATCCGGCGTCGGAAAGGAGTCGGCGGCGTCTGTCAGAAAGAGACCGGATATCTTCCTTCAAAGAAGCGAGGGCAGTGTCATCGCCTGCGAGCAGCTTTTTCGCCTGAGCAAGACTGGCAGAAGAAATAGAGGCATCAATCGATGCAAGCTCCGGAACCTTCTGGCAGGCACGCTCGTAGTGAAGATTCGCGAGGTCACGGCTCTTCGCTCTTTTTTCTTCATATACGCGCATCAGCGCATTGTATTGTGAATTAGTTAACGGCACAGTGTTCCCCTTTCTTAGTTACTGCGTAATAATTTTTTGGTAAGCTCGTCCATATTGTAAGAACGTTCTTCAAAATTACGGAATTTGGAAGGCTGCTGGGCAGAAGGTGTACGGTTTTGCCCCGAAGGAGTTTTCCTCCGGTCTTTTTCCTGCTCAAAGGCAGAATCAAGACGCTCAACATCTGCCAGTGTACGAACGTTGCCCGTCTTCCAGTTTTCGAGAATCTTGTCAGTATATTCAAAACTTGGCTGGTGGATCGCACTGATGGTGCGGTTGCATGCTTCCAGAATGAGATCCAGTTCGAAATTCCCATCCTCCAGCCATTTGCGGATATAATCCAGTTCGGCAGATGCAGGTCCCCGCCCTTTGATGCCAAATGCATTCAGGATAGAATAGCAGGTTTTGTTGTAAAATGCAGAGGAATTACGTGCCTGATCGACGGTTGTAATATGTTCATCTGCCCATGAAAGTGCTACTTTCTGAATGTAATGCATGCTCTTATGTCCGTTCTCCACACAGTATTCGATCAGATACTCGATCAGGTCTGCGGAAAAACCAAGGGAATCATAAAAGTAGGTAATCGCATCAACATCGGTACGGGATAAGGTTTTGCCAAGATATTGTTCAGCAATAAAAAGAATCTGCTTTAATTCTCTTCTTGCAGCAAGGGAACGTCTTGATGCAGGAAGATTCTGACCGGCAGCTTTGTCTGAAACAGTGGTATTTCCATCAGACTGCGCGACCGGAGATTTTTCATGAACGGAAGCAGACTGTGCGGAAGGTGTATGGAAAGCCGCTTTGACAGGTGTCTGATGAGTTGGTGCTTTTCCGATACAGATTCCGGCGAGTTCATTTGTTTCGTCATATTCGAGAGAAAGAATTCCTTCTTTTTCCCAGTATTTGAGTGCACGCAGGATATCGCCTTCGGTATTCTCCAGAAGGTCTGCCATCTGCGGGATATCCGGAAGCTGCTCCGGGATATTCTGATAACGGAGAAGAAGAAGATAGACTTTTACATATTCTCCGTTCGCAGATACCATATAATGATCGATAAAGTCATTCTCCACGATCGTTATGTTATTGTGGGAATGATTGCGCAAAATAAGTGCACTCATAATTTCCGCTTCCTTTCTTTTCTGACTTTGTTCATTATAACATCATCCCAGATTGTAAAAAAGAATTTTCTGACGGAAATTTTTGTTATTACAGATAAAATTTCGCAAATATTGGAGAAAATCAGGCTTTTAACAGGTCTTCCCCAATGGTTACAACATCTCCGGCACCCATTGTGATCAGAAGATCGCCAGGCTGGCAATGGGTGGTGACGAACTCTTCGATGGCTGCAAAGCTTGGCAGATAAGTTGCGTCACATCCATGTTCTTTGACTGCATCTGCAAGCTGTGCAGAAGAGATGCCTAAAGTATCTGTCTCACGCGCTGCATAGATGTCAGCAAGGATTACATGGTCTGCATGTGCGAGTGCTTCAGCAAATTCTGAGAATAATGCTTTTGTACGTGTATAAGTATGTGGCTGGAAAATACACCACAGCTTTTTATGTGGATAATGTGCAGCACTTTTCAGCGTTGCAGCAATCTCTGTCGGATGATGTGCGTAATCATCAATGATGGTCACTCCGCCGACTTCACCTTTGTATTCAAAACGGCGGTCTGTTCCGTGGAAGGAAGCAAGACCTGTCTGGATCGTCTCCGCAGGAACACCAAGAATATCGGCAACTGCGATTGCCGCAAGTGCGTTATATACGTTGTGCTCACCGCCAACTGCAAGAACGAGATGTGCAACATTCTGTCCGTTTTTTACGACATCGAAAGAGGCATTGCCCTGTTCGTTATAAGTAATATTGGCTGCACTGTAATCCAGGGAAGCTTCTTTGCCAAAAGTGATAACACGACAGGAAAGATCGGAGGTGATCTCTTCAATTTTATCAATATCTCCGTTGATGATGAGAGTTCCGTTTTCCGGAAGAAGCTTAGCAAAAAGGTGGAAAGAATTACGGATATCGTCCAGGTCTTTAAAAAAGTCCAGGTGATCCGCATCCACATTCAGAATAATACCGATTTTCGGGAAAAAGTGCAGGAAACTGTTGGTATATTCGCATGCTTCCGTAATAAAAAGGTCAGGTCCGCCGACACGGATATTGCCTTCGATCGCTTTCAGGATACCGCCGACAGAGATTGTCGGATCCAGGTCTGCTGCAAGAGCAATATGAGAAAGCATAGAGGTTGTGGTTGTCTTACCGTGTGTACCGGATATAGCAACCGGTGTCTTATAGTTAGTCATAAGCTGACCGAGTAATTCTGCTCTGGATAACATCGGAAGATTCTGACGCTTTGCTTCTGCAAATTCTTCGTTGTCTTCGTGGATCGCTGCGGTATAAACTACAAGGTCGATACCGTCTATAATATTGGAAGCTTTCTGACCGTAAAATACGGTTGCACCATTCTGAGACAGATGATCCGTAAGTGCCGATTCTTTGTTATCGGATCCGGATACTGTGAAGCCTTCTTCAAGAAGGATCTCAGCGAGTCCACTCATACTGATGCCGCCAATTCCGATGAAGTGGATATGGCAAGGCTGATTAAAATCAATTTTATACATAATGACACTTCCTGTTCTGTGAATTTGTTTCATAGTATTTGACTTACGTGCATAATTATAACATAGATAGGTCAAAAACCAAACCTTTTCTTTTTGTGATATTTCTATAAAAAAGATAGGTAAACAGAAATATTTTTGTAAAATATGTTCACTATATGTATGTAATATGTTATAATGAAAAAACCAGAATTACTGAGAAGGGGTGAAGACATGATAAAAAAGGAAATGATAGCAATGCTATTGGCAGGAGGACAGGGCAGCAGACTTGGCGTCCTGACTGCAAAAGTTGCTAAACCGGCTGTTGCATTTGGCGGCAAATACAGGATCATTGATTTTCCGCTGAGTAACTGTATCAACTCAGGAATCGATACAGTCGGTGTCCTGACCCAGTATCAACCACTCAGGCTTAATACACATATTGGAATTGGTATTCCGTGGGATCTGGACCGGAATATCGGAGGGGTGTCAATTCTTCCGCCGTATGAGAAGAGTACAAGCAGCGAATGGTATACAGGAACGGCGAATGCAATTTATCAAAATTTGGAGTATATGGAGACATTTAATCCGGATTATGTACTGATCTTATCAGGAGATCATATTTACAAGATGGATTACGAGGTCATGTTGGATTTTCACAAGGAGAATCATGCAGATGTGACGATCGCGGCAATGCCGGTTCCGATCGAAGAAGCAAGTCGTTTCGGAATCGTAATTACCGATGAAGACAAGAGAATCACCGAGTTTGAGGAGAAGCCGGCGAATCCGCGGAGCAATCTTGCGTCTATGGGAATTTATATTTTCAGTTGGCCGGTGCTCAAAGAGGCACTGATCAAGATGAAAGATCAGCCGGGATGTGATTTCGGAAAGCATATCATTCCGTACTGTCATGAAAAGAAGCAGAGACTGTTTGCATATGAATATAATGGTTACTGGAAGGATGTCGGTACATTGAGTTCTTACTGGGAAGCTAATATGGAACTGATCGACATTATTCCTGAATTTAATCTTTATGAGGAATTCTGGAAAATTTATACGAATAATTCAATTATACCGCCACAGTATATCTCAAAAGAAGCTGTGATCGACAGAAGCATCATTGGCGACGGAGCTGAGATATACGGCGAGATACATAACTGTGTGATTGGCGCAGGTGTTGTTGTTGGACAAGGCTGCGTGATCCGGGATTCGATCATCATGCAGGATGTTGCGATAGGAAATGACTGTGTGATCGACAAAGCGATCATTGCGGAGAATGTTAAGGTTGGAGATAATGTAACCCTTGGAATCGGTAATGAAGCACCGAACAAGCTCAGGTCTGATATCTACAATTCCGGACTGGTTACGATCGGTGAGAATTCTGTGATTCCGGCAGGAGTACAGATTGGAAAGAATACTGCGATCAGCGGTATTACCGTGAAGGAGGATTATGTACAGGGTGCTCTTGAAAGCGGCGGAGTATTGATAAAGGCGGGTGACAGATCATGAGAGCAGTTGGAATCATTTTAGCAGGCGGTAACAACAACAAGATGCGGGAGCTTACACAGAGGCGTGCAGTGGCAGCGATGCCGATCGCAGGAAGCTACCGGGCAATTGATTTTGCACTCAGCAATATGTCCAATTCGCACATCCAGAAGGTAGCAGTACTTACTCAGTATAATGCACGTTCACTGAATGAACATCTGAATTCTTCCAAGTGGTGGGATTTCGGACGTAAGCAGGGTGGTCTTTATGTATTTACACCGACGATCACCGCAGACAATGGCTACTGGTATCGTGGAACGGCAGATGCGATCTATCAGAACCTGGAGTTCCTGAAGAGGTGCCATGAACCTTATGTGATTATCACATCCGGTGATGCGGTTTACAAGATGGATTATAACAAAGTACTGGAATACCACATTGCCAAGAAAGCAGATATCACTGTGGTATGCCGGGATCTGGATCAGGGCGAGGATGCAACCCGTTTTGGCATCCTGAAGATGAATGAGAATATGCGGATCGAAGATTTTGAGGAAAAACCGATGGTGGCAAATTCCAACACGATTTCCACAGGAATCTATATCATCCGCAGACGTCAGCTGATCGATCTGATCGAGCATTCAGCTGAGGAAGACAGATATGATTTTGTAACGGATATCCTGATCAGATACAAGAATCTGAAAAAGATATACGGTTATAAGATAAAAGACTACTGGAGCAATATTTCCACGGTCGATGCCTATTATAAGACAAACATGGATTTCCTCAAACCGGAAGTCCGGAACTATTTCTTTAAGCAGCTTCCAAGTATTTATTCCAAGGTGACAGATCTGCCTCCGGCAAAATATAATCCGGGTGCGGTCGTTAAGAACAGCCTTGTGGCAAGCGGAAGCATTATCAACGGAACCGTTGAGAATTCGGTTCTGTTTAAAAAAGTGTTTGTTGGAAATAATTGTGTGATCAAAAACTCAATTATTTTAAATGATGTGTATCTTGGGGACAATACTTACATTGAGAACTGTATTGTAGAGAGCAGGGATACGATCCGTGCCAATACACGGCATGTTGGTGAAGATGGCGTGAAAGTAGTAATAGAAAAGAACGAAAGGTACGCATTATAAAAACTGAGGGGGACTTGTAAGAGTCCGGATCAGAAGGCATGCCGGTCAAATAAAGGAAAAGGAGCGGACCGGTATGTGCGTTACTGGAGAAAGGGGCTAGAAAGTTATGCAGATTACAGATGTACGCGTGCGCAAAGTAGCAAAAGAAGGAAAATTAAAGGCAGTAGTATCAATTACAATGGACGAAGAATTTGTTGTTCACGATATTAAAGTCATTGAAGGGGAAAAAGGACTTTTCATTGCAATGCCGAGTAAGAGAGCACTGGATGGGGAATATCGTGATATTGCGCATCCAATCAATTCCGGTACAAGAGACAGAATCCAGAAGATCATTCTGGACAAGTATGCGGAAGTACTGGAAGAGACTGACGACGCGGAAACTGCAGAAATCTAAGTACAGAAAAATACTGAAAACAAAAATCCCGGAGACTGGAAGTAAAACCAGTTCTCCGGGATTTTTATATTTTGAGAAATGATCTTTCTACGACGGTCAATCGCGCATAAACTGATCGATCCCATAGAGACCTCCGTCATCATCAT
>OJOO01001139.1_pt1 | contig 11653 bp, 10 predicted proteins | sample 1598171 | NCBI WGS metagenome assembly OJOO01 (sample SAMN01915208, study PRJEB22387) | human gut metagenome | isolation source: stool | host: Homo sapiens | place: USA
CGTACCAATGGCGGATACGGCGTAAAAAATAATTTCAAACTGGACGAAAATGGTCAGTATCAGTACACCGAACCGGCAGAAAAGAACTAGGAAGGGGGAGTCGGAATGAGAAAGTTACATAAGAAACCACTTATCATGGCAGCAGCAACACTTGCTCTTACCGGAACCCTGGCAGTTGGAAGCGCGATGGCGTATTTTACAACCTATTCGACAGCCGGTGGCGGTGTGAAAATGAATATGGGATTTACTAAGACAGTCCCGAAAGAAGACGTTGATGAAAACGGAAAGCACATTACAATTGAAAATACCGGTAATTATGACTGTTTCGTAAGAGTCACAGCATTCGCACCGGTAAAGCTTACTTATAACGCACCAAAAGGCGGATGGACAGACCGCGGTGACGGCTACTGGTATTACGATGAAGTACTTCCGGCAAAAGCAAAAACCACAAAGGAACTCAACATCAAATACTCGTTCCCGTCAGTGGATGACAAACCGGAAGAATTCAACATCGTAGTTATCCAGGAATGCACACCGGTTCTTTACAAGGAAGATGGTACACCATACGCCGACTGGAATCACGTAATCAAAGACGACAGCACACAGACGACAGAGTAGGAGGTAATGAGAATGAAAAAGAAAAAGAAATCATTTCCAAAGAAACCTGCCCTGGTCCTGACAGCCGCAGCACTCCTGCTGGTTGGAAGCACTGTCGGCAGTACACGCGCCGCACTCACTTACTACAGTGAGAATTATTCCGCACAGATGAATATGCAGAGTATCGGCGTATCTCTTCTGGAAAATGACAAAGTAGTCAGCAGCCGGGATTATGTATCGAACAATGAATGGAAGGGAACCTCACAGGGTACACTTCTCACAAACCTTCTCGGAAAAGATGAGACATTTACACCGGGCAAAAAATATAACGAAGCAATCAGCGTCAAAAACAGCGGTACGATCGACACCTTTGTACGTGTGATCATCACAAAGAGCTGGCAGGACGAAGAAGGCAATAAATACACGAACCTTTCACCGGATCTGATCGAGCTGAACTTCCTCACAGACAACGGATGGCAAATTGCAAAAGATCAATCCACCACAGAACGTACCGTTCTTTATTACACAAAGGCAGTCGCAGCAGGAGATTCGACACCAGCATTATCTGATACCATTCGGATTAAGCCGTCGATTGCAAAGGATGTTACAAAGCATGTAGATGGCAACACTATTACTTATACTTACAAGTACAATGGCTACACCTTCCACATTGACGCAGAGGTGGATGCAGTTCAGACACACAACGCAAAGGACGCAATCAAGAGTGCCTGGGGCGTAGATGTCAATGTATCAGACGACGAAACAACAATGAGCTTACAGTAGGGAGGTACAGAGTATGAAAAAGAAAATTTTGTGCCTCGCCATGACAGTGATAATGGCAGCAGGGGTACACACAACTGCATTTGCAAAGGATTATCAGGGAGCCGACGGATGGCAGGTTAATTTCACCGGCGGCAAGATGGAAAGTAATTTTAAAAGCTCCGATGTGACTGACGAGCTGGCAAATATCCAGCCGGGTGACAGCATCGAGCTCAAGGTTCAGCTTAAGAACTCCGACAGTACGGATACCGACTGGTACATGACCAATGAAGTGATCCAGACACTGGAGGATGCACAGTCTTCCGCAGAAGGTGGTGCTTACGAATACAAGCTGACCTATGTTGGAAGTGACAATGCCGAAAAGGTACTCTACGACAGCTCAACTGTCGGAGGGGAAGGCGCTTCCAAAGCAGGAGAAGGTCTGAAGCAGATCGATAGCTCAACCCAGGAATATTTCTACCTCGGAAGACTTGCTTCCAATAATACCGGAACGGTACACCTTACCATCGGTGTTGAAGGTGAGACACAGGGTAACGGTTATCAGCTCACACTCGCAAAGCTCCGCATGAACTTTGCAGTAGAAAAGGTTTCAGCCGGCAAAACCATCACCAAGAATAAGATTGTTAAGACAACCAACACCGTTAAGACCGGTGATACCGCAAGAGTTCTTCTCTTCTGTGTGCTTGCACTCATCAGTGGACTGATCCTTCTTGCATACGGTATCTACTCACTCAATAAGAACACAAAAAGACGCAGACAGAAAGGAGAGTAAGCAGATGAAAAAATGGAAAAGATTACTGGTTTCTCTTCTGACTGTATCCATGACACTCGGTGCATCCACAATGAGCGTTATGGCAGATGATACTACACAGTATACCTACAAGGTAACATTATCCGCAGGTAACAAAGGAACCATCAATGGTCAGAGCAAAATTGAAAAATCTGACATTTCTTATGGATCTAAATTTTCTTTTGACAATACTGCTTTGTACAATATTCAGGTAACAGACGATAGATATTATGTCAAAGGAATCCGCCTCAGCGGACGTGATAATGCAAGTTCAAAACGACTTGATGCTCCTGCTTTTACCGTCGAAGGTGATGCCGACTATGTAGTCGCTTACGGAATCAAAGGCAACATGGTTGCCTATACCGTAAATTATCAGGATGCATCCGGTAATTCACTGGCAGAGAGCCAGACCTTCTACGGAAACGTCGGCGACAAGCCGGTCGTTGCTTACCGTTACGTTGAAAATTATATTCCGGATGCTCTTGCACTTACAAAGACTTTGAGTGATAATGAATCTGAGAATGTATTTACGTTTACCTACAAACCGGGTGCTACAGACCGTGTTGTTACAACAACAACCACCATCACAACGACTGTTCCTGGTACAGCAACTCCTGGCACAGGTACCGGTAATGTCGGTACAGCAGGTGGCACGACAGGCGGCACAACCGGTGGAACTGCCGGAACTACCGGTGGAACTACAACCGGAACTACCAGTGGCACTACAACCGGAACTACCGGTGGCACTACAGACGGAACCACAACCGGTACAACCGATGGTACAACGACAGATAACAATTCTCAGGATACGACAGCTAAAGATAAAGATACTGCAACATCTGAGGATGAACAGACACCAAAGTCTCTGGTAGATCTGGATGATGAAGACACTCCAAAAGGAAATATCGATGCGAAAGACAAGACGAGCAAGACTCCGATCGCAGCAGGGATCGGCATTATCGTTGTTGCGGTAGCAGCTCTCGCAGGACTGATCGTATTCTTGAAAAAACGTGCAAAATAAAAAAAGCGCGGCACTAAAGGAGAAGTCTTTTTTGAAGAGAACGAAGAAAAAGAAAAGCCCGGTGGCTGCATTTTGCAGTGCACTGGGCACTGTTTTACTGACAGTACTGATTCTTGCCTGTATTCCGCTGACGCTTCCGAAAGCTTTTGGTTTTCAGATGTACACCGTGATCAGCGGGAGCATGGAACCGGCGATCCCGACGGGAAGCCTGGTCTATGTCCGGTATGAAGAACCAGACACGATCGTCAAAGATGATGTCATTGCTTTTTACAGCAACAATGCAGACGGCTCGATCATCACCCACCGTGTAGTATCCAACAGCCCGGCGATGGGACAGTTTATCACCAAAGGGGATGCCAATGAGGAAAAAGATATGAATCCGATCCCTTACAACAACTACATCGGAAAAGTAAAGCTTTCTGTTCCGGTTGTCGGCGGTATCGCACAGGCTGCAACCGGCACTGCCGGAAAGATTGCCGCTGCATCTATGATCGGTCTTGCTGTGATTCTTGAAATCGTTGCTGCCATGCTTGACAGACGCGATGACGAAGACGAATAAGAGAGAACGTTTTTCATTTTATCTTGCTAAAGTGTGAAACATTTGCTAAAATAATATCAGATTGTATTGTCAGAAGAAGATGGGGGAATTTCACAATTCTCCCATTTGTCATATATTGAAAAGAATGGAGAGGTGAATGGATTGTTATCCAACCAGATTTTACAGAGAACAATCAATGAAATAGGGGATATCATCGAGTGTAACTGTTCCATCTGGAACACAGATGGAATGATGCTTGCAGCTGTAGGTAAGGAGAAGCCTGCAGTAAAAAAAGCTGTCTGCTCATTTTTAAAAGAGCTGGAGGTTACCGGCGTATCGGAGGAGCACCTGGATGAATGCTATGGTCTGTTCCCGGTTTATGATGATGATGAACTGACTTATATTTTCGTGATCGAGCACAATAATGAGATTGATGTGCATACCAGCGGACGCTTAAGTGTCTGCCAGCTGGAGAGCCTTTTAAGATCCGGAAGCGAACGTCTTGACCGTAACCGTTTTATCCAGAACCTGCTCCTGGATAACCTGCTCCTCGTAGATATCTACAATCAGGCGAAAAAGCTTGGTATTACAGTTGAGCAGCGCAGAGTCGTCTATCTGATCGAACCGAAGAATCCGGATGACACGATCGTCCTGGATATGATCCGTGGGATTTATTCCTCGGGAACCGGTGATTTTGTTACTGCCGTAGATGAGGGACATATTATTCTGATCAAGTCCCTTGACAGTACGGATGATTATGATACGATCCGTTCGACTGCTGATATGCTGGTGAATGCGATCAACACCGAAGCTATGGTCAATGTCCGGCTTTCCTTCGGAACCATCATTCCCGAACTCAAAGAGGTCTCACAGTCTTACAAAGAAGCTGGCATGGCTCTGGATGTGGGACGTATCTTCTATCCGGAACGCAATATTTTATCCTACCGCGAACTCGGTATCGGACGGCTGATCCACCAGCTTCCCGTTTCCTTATGCGAGATGTTCCTGGAAGAAGTATTTGCCGGAAATACCGTTGATCAGTTTGACGAAGAAACCTTATCCACAGTTGATAAATTTTTTGAAAACAGCCTGAATATTTCGGAGACAGCGAGACAGCTTTTCGTCCACCGGAATACGCTCGTCTACCGGCTGGAGAAGATCCAGAAGCAGACCGGGCTGGATGTCAGAGTCTTTGAGGACGCCCTGACATTTAAGATTGCTCTGATGGTCGCAGACCACATGAAATTCATAGAAAACAGAAAATAGGAGGACATGATATTGTGAAATTATACGAAGGCGGTGCCTATCTTTTACACGGTACTGAGGTAATTGCAGATGCACCCGATGCACTTGCTGCCGTAAAAAGCAAGACAGGTATTGAGACAACAAAAGAAGCTGCTGCAAAAGAAACAATGGCTTATGGGATCTTAAGTGCGCATAATACTTCCGGTAATATGCAGCAGCTTCAGATCAAATTTGACAAGCTGACTTCGCACGACATTACCTTTGTCGGAATCATCCAGACTGCAAGAGCATCCGGACTGGAGAAATTCCCGATCCCTTATGTTCTGACCAACTGCCATAACTCTCTGTGTGCAGTCGGCGGTACGATCAATGAAGATGACCACATGTTTGGACTGACCTGTGCGAAGAAGTACGGCGGTGTCTATGTTCCGCCTCATCAGGCCGTTATCCACCAGTTTGCCCGTGAAATGCTCGCAGGCGGCGGCAAGATGATCCTTGGTTCTGACAGCCACACCCGTTATGGTGCACTCGGTACCATGGCAATGGGAGAGGGCGGACCGGAACTTGTAAAACAGCTTCTGAACAAGACTTATGATATCAAGATGCCGGGCGTTGTCGGAATCTATCTGGACGGCGAACCGGTGAAAGGTGTCGGACCGCAGGACGTTGCCCTTGCGATCATCGGCGCAACCTTCGGCAATGGCTATGTCAATAACAAGGTCATGGAATTTGTCGGACCTGGCGTTGGCAAATTAAGTGCAGACTTCCGTATCGGAATCGATGTTATGACAACAGAGACAACCTGCCTCTCTTCTATCTGGAGAACCGATGACAAGATCAAAGAGTTCTACGATATCCACGGAAGAAGTGATGACTTCAGGGAACTGGAGCCTGGCGCAGTCGCTTACTATGACGGTCTTGTATACGTCAATTTGAGCGAGATCAAGCCTATGATCGCCATGCCGTTCCATCCGTCCAATGTCTACACCATCGAGGATGTCAATGCCAACCTTGCAGATGTTCTCCACGATGTAGAGCAGCGCGCGCTGGTAAGCCTGGACGGTGCTGTGGATTACTCTCTTCAGGACAAGATCGTAAATGGTAAGCTTTATGTCGATCAGGGTATCATCGCAGGCTGTGCCGGTGGCGGTTTTGAAAATATCTGTGCTGCCGCAGACATCATCCGTGGCAAATACATCGGATCAGATGAATTTACCTTCAGTGTTTACCCGGCAAGTACACCGATCTACATGGAGCTTGTGAAAAATGGTGCGGTTGCTGACCTGATGGAAGCCGGTACGATCGTGAAGACTGCCTTCTGCGGACCGTGCTTCGGTGCAGGGGACACTCCGGCAAACAATGCATTTTCCATCCGTCACTCTACCCGTAACTTCCCGAACCGTGAAGGAAGCAAGCTGCAGAGTGGACAGATCGCATCTGTTGCCCTTATGGATGCACGTTCCATTGCCGCAACTGCTGCGAACAAAGGTTTCCTTACTCCGGCAACAGATTTTGATATTGAATACAAGAACCCGACCTACCACTTTGATTCCAGAATTTACGCCAACCGTGTATTTGACAGCCACGGCGTTGCTGATCCTTCGGTTGAGATCAAATTCGGACCGAACATCAAAGACTGGCCGGCAATGAGCGCTCTTCCTGAGAATCTGATCCTGAAGGTCGTATCTGAGATCCACGATCCGGTTACAACGACAGACGAACTGATCCCGTCCGGCGAGACTTCTTCTTATCGTTCCAACCCGCTTGGACTTGCTGAATTTGCACTTTCCAGAAAGGATCCTGCCTATGTAGGACGCGCGAAAGAGGTCCAGAAAGCCCAGAAAGCGATTGAAGCAGGTACTTGTCCACTGGATGTACTGGATGAATTAAAACCGGTGATGGCAGCAATCCAGAAGTCTTATCCGGAAGTCGGCAAAGGAAATATCGGTGTCGGAAGTACCATTTTCGCGGTCAAACCTGGTGATGGTTCTGCCCGTGAGCAGGCTGCTTCCTGCCAGAAGGTTCTCGGCGGCTGGGCGAATATCGCGAATGAGTACGCAACCAAACGTTACCGCTCGAACCTGATCAACTGGGGCATGCTTCCGTTTATTACCGAAGAGGAACACACAAAGCTTTCTTTCAGGAACGGTGACTATCTCTTCGTGCCGGATATCCGCAAAGCAGTAGAAGATAAAGCTTCCACGATCAAGGCTTATGTCGTAGGCGATGATCTGAAGGAGATCGATCTGAAGCTCGGTGATCTGACGGATGCAGAACGTGAGATCATCCTCAAAGGATGTCTGATCAATTATTACAGAGGTTAATTTTTCTCAGACAATGATATGATTTAAAAGGGACGGAAATTTTTCTGTCCCTTTTTGCAACACTTCCGACTTTTTTATACTCTTATATACAAAGAACCTGTTATGAGAGGAGGGACCTTATGATCGATGCAATTGCATTTAAAGAATTATATAAGACGGTTTATCAGGATCTGTATCGTTTTGCACTCTGCATGATGCATCATCCGCAGGATGCAGAAGACGCCGTCAGTGAAGCCGTTCTTTCCGCCTATGAGAACATACATAAATTACGCAAAGAAGAAGCATTCCGTTCCTGGATCTTTCAGATTCTGGCAAATGTGTGCCGCCGGAAGTTAAAGAGCCGTGAACGGACCGAGACCGAGCTGAAAGAAGATCATGCTTCTGCCACATACTGTGACGGACTCCGCACAGATGTGGAACGTGCTTTTCTTATTCTCGATGAAGACGATCAGCTGATCATCGGCTTATCCGTCTATGGCGGTTACAACAGTAAAGAGATCGGAAAAATGCTAAGGCTGAACCCGAATACAGTCCGCTCCCGCAGAAAGCGTGCCCTCGAAAAGATGAGCTGGCTTCTGAAAGAGTAGGATAAAAGAGTAATAGGAGGTGTTTCATATGACAGATCACGAAAAAGAAATACTGGATAAAATAAAACAATCTACGGAAAAAACTCCTGTTCCGGAAAGCCTTGCACCGGATCAGATTATGAAAATGCTGGAAGAGCATAACAGCACTCAGGCTTCCGAACATATCCCTAAAAAGCATGGATTTTCCCGCGGCCACCGGATGCGCGGAGGACTTATCGCTGCCGCACTGGTACTGGTTGTCGGCATTGGCGCCCACATCCGCCAGCAGAATCTTTCTTCAGACTCAGCCACTTCTTCCACAAAAGGCAGTTTTTCAATCGGTACATCCTCCGGTAAGCTTGCCTCTTCCGATACTTTAGAAACGGCAACCGATTATGATGAAGTCTACACATACCTGCAATCTTATCAGGATGAGTTGGATTCTTCATCTGTTACCGGTTCAACCGACGGCGGAATTGTCATGTATTCAACTAAAACAGCCGACAATGGTGCACGTACCGATAGTTCCAGCTCCTCTTCGGATTCTTCAACAGCCTCTGCACGTGCTGTGGATACTTCATTTTCCGATACCAACGTCCGCACAGAGAGCGTCGGTGAAGCAGACATTGTAAAAACGGATGGAAGTTATCTTTATACACTGAAAGCAAACTCACAGGAAATTTCCATTGTAGATATCCGGTCTGATCAGATGAAGGTTGTTTCCGGTATTTCGCTGAATGAGAATTTTCAGGCATCCGAATTTTACCTGAGTGACCAGAAGCTTTTTGTCCTTGGCAACATGCAGAACACGCAGGTTGATTCTGACAGTAAAACCTTGTACCGCGGCAGCTGTACCCGTATCCATACTTATGATCTGACAGATATCAATAATCCAAAATCCATCGGAACCGTGGATCAGAGTGGTTACTACCGCACTTCACGTTTTAAAGACGGATATCTGTATGTATTCAGCGACTATTATATTTACGATACGATCACCAAAAAAGATTATCCTTCCTATGTTCCGCTTGTTGGTGACAATCTTCTGAAGCAGTCGGATATCTATCTCCCGACGAACCATGCAGCAGACCAGTACCTTGTTGTCAGCTCCGTTTCCGCTTCCAGTCCGGATAAGGCAGCAGACCAGAAAGCAGTCATGTCTGAGAATGGCGAAGTCTATGTGAGTGAGAACAACATTTATATTTACGAGTATGCGAACAGCAGTATCCTCGCAGATAATCTTGCGGCAAAGAATCAGACGATCCTCCGCAAGCTGTCTTACAATAAAGGAAAACTTTCCGGCTCTGCCCAGGGCAAAGTAAAAGGATATCTGAACGATTCCTTCAGCATTGATGAGTATGACAATACGTTGCGGCTGGTGACAACGGTTACGCATAATGTCGGAAGCTCTTCACAGTCCAATGCAGTCTATGTGCTGGATGCAAATTTGAAAACAATCGGTAAGATCGAGGATCTTGCCAAAAATGAACAGATCTATTCCGCAAGATTTTTGGGCGATACCGGTTACTTTGTAACTTATGAACAGACAGATCCTTTATTCTCCGTAGACTTTTCCGATCCGGAGAATCCGAAGATCCTTGGCAAGCTGAAAATTCCCGGCTTTTCGGAATACCTGCATTTTTACAGTGATAACCTGCTTCTTGGCATCGGTATGGATACCGATGAAAATGGCATTACAAACGGGGTAAAGATCTCCATGTTTGATATCAGTGATCCTTCGGATGTGAAGGAAGTCAGCAAGTACACACTGGATCAGTACTATTACTCGGATGTTTTTTCTGACTACCGTGCAGCACTGGTTGATCCGGAAAAGAATCTGATCGGCTTTCCGCTTTCCGGATCTGCCAACCAGTATGTGATCCTTTCTTACGATAAAGATCAGGGCTTCCAGGTACAGATGCAGGAGGAAGTCAACGGTAATTCTTATCTTGGAACCCGCGGTGTGTATGCAAACGAAAAGTTCTATGTGATCAATGGAAATGCAATTGAAGCATACCGGATGGGAGACTATGTGAAGATAGATGATCTGCTGCTATAGTGCAGCTTTGCAGAAGGAGCTTCCGCTCCGCATACTTTGTACACCATTCCACATCACCTTATACACCAAAATCGTATATACAAAAACAGGTGCCCACTGGGATATATCACTAAGATATACTTACGTGGACACCTGTTTTATATTTTCATTTACCTGTTATTCCACACCGTTAAAGCAGTAGGTACATACCTGGCATGCATCAATCCCGATTGATTTGATCAGATCATCCAGTCTGTGATAACGAAGTGAAGTGAAATTCTGTCTCTTGCGGATTTCCTCCAGCATTGCTGCATACCGGTCACTGTTCGGATCCGCATATTCACCCAGTACATTGACATCATTGTCGCCTTCCCACTCACGGATGATCCTTCTTGTGATCAGATCCAGATCTGATTTGGAACGGGAGAAGTTCAAATATTTGCATCCGTACAAAAGCGGTGGACATGCCGGGCGGACATGCACTTCTTTTGCGCCACTCTGATACAGGAACTCTGTCGTCTCACGGAGCTGTGTGCCACGCACGATAGAATCATCGATCAGCAGCAGGCTCCTGTCTTCGATCAGACTATGTACCGGGATCAGTTTCATTCTGGCGATCAGATTACGCTGACTCTGTGTTGTCGGCATGAAGGATCTTGGCCAGGTCGGAGTATATTTGATAAATGGTCTTGCATACGGAATACCTGATTCATTTGCATAGCCTATCGCATGAGCGATACCCGAATCCGGAACTCCTGCAACAATATCCACGTCGATCGAATGGTCATCTCTCTGTGCTAAAAGCTTTCCACAGTTGTAACGCATTTCTTCTACACCAACCCCTTCATAAGAAGAAGTAGGATATCCATAGTATACCCACAGGAACGAACAGATTCTCATCTTTTCACATGCAGGACTTACAGTCTCCACAGATTCCGGTGTCACGTAGACGATTTCCCCAGGACCCAGCTCTTTGTAATCTGTGTATCCAAGGTTGATATATGCAAAGCTTTCAAAGGAAACGCAGTATGCATTCTCTTTCTTTCCGATCACAACCGGTGTACGTCCGAGAAGGTCTCTGGCTGCATAAATTCCATTCTCTGTCAGAAGCAGAAGCGTCATCGAGCCTTCAACTACTGACTGCACATAACGGATTCCCTCAACAAACGAATCCTTTTTACAGATCAATGCCGCAACCAGCTCTGTAGAATTGATCTGTCCATTGGTCATAGACTGAAAATGTGTATGTCCATTTTCATAAAGATTCCGGATCAGCTGATCCGCATTATTGATCTTACCTACTGTCGTAATTCCAAAGCACCCCAGATGCGACTGGATCAGAATTGGCTGTGGATCATAATCTGAAATACATCCAATTCCAATATTTCCCTTCATTGTATCAACATCTTTTTCAAATTTTGTACGGAACGGCGAATTTTCAATATTATGAATCGCTCTCTTCCAGCCATCACTTCCGTAAGTAGCCATACCTCCGCGACGGGTTCCAAGATGCGAATGATAATCTGTTCCATAAAAAAGATCCAGATTACATGCTTCTTTTGATGCAACGCCAAAAAATCCTCCCATATCTGTAGGTCTCCTTTCTTTATCCCAATGCCATAGCCTGTATTTTTCATCTATTTTTTAGTGTATCATGCATTTATGGATGGAAACAATAGCAAAACCCCGAATATATTGCAAATGGCTATAACTATTTCTAATCGTATTTATAATTGTTTGAATTTTCTGATATA
>OJOO01001157.1_pt1 | contig 11508 bp, 9 predicted proteins | sample 1598171 | NCBI WGS metagenome assembly OJOO01 (sample SAMN01915208, study PRJEB22387) | human gut metagenome | isolation source: stool | host: Homo sapiens | place: USA
AGTGCCTCGACGAGTGCGTCTGAATCAGCAAGTACAAGTGCATCGATGAGCGCTTCAACAAGTGCGAGTGAATCCGCAAGTACGTCTGCATCCATGAGCGCTTCAACAAGCGCTAGCGAATCCGCAAGTACATCGGCATCCATGAGCGCTTCAACAAGTGCGAGCGAGTCAGCAAGTACCAGTGCATCGATGAGCGCTTCAACAAGTGCTAGCGAGTCAGCAAGTACAAGCGCTTCACAAAGTGCATCAACCAGCGCATCAGAGTCCCCAGTACAGCAGTGCCGCAAAGGCGATCAGCAGCATGATCCGCTTGATGTTTTTCTTATTCAGGTCCAAAGCCATCCCGCCCTTCGGTCGTGTTACACTATATATTATCATGTCCTGTGTAAAGTTTCCATGCAAAAAGCGGCGCAAAGTGGAAAATTTTTGTGAACAGTCCGGCGGCGCCTATCAAAAATACTTTTCCCTATCGGAAACTCCCACTTGCATTTTGTCGAACCATTCGATAAACTGTAAGGTGACTGAAAGATTTTTCACATACGGAGGTATTCCCTATGAAGCAGCTCAACCGCTGGGTCTACGCCATTGTGGGCGTCATCGTCCTGCTGTTCGCAGGTCTCGTGTACGCCTGGAGCGTGCTGTCCACCCCCATCGGCGCCGAGTTCACCGGCTGGACGAAGGCCCAGCTGAGCCTGACGTTCACCCTGGTGATGATCCTGTTCTGTATCGGCTCCCTGCTGTGCGGCCTGCTGGCCGGAAAGCTCAGCGCCAAAAACGCCGTGCGCCTGGGCGCGGTCCTGTTTCTGGCCGGCTTTTTCATCGCCAGCCGCTGCCAGTCGCCGCTGACGCTGTACCTGGGCTTCGGCGTGCTGTGCGGCCTCGGCTCCGGTCTCAGCTATAACGCCGTGATGAGCACCATGGTCCGCTGGTTCCCGGATCGGCCCGGCCTGATCTCTGGCGTGCTGCTGATGGGCTTCGGCGGCGGCAGCTTTCTGATCGGCAAGCTGTACCAGGCCTGGACGCCCGCCGGCGTCGGCGGCTGGCGCACCAGCTTTCTGGTGCTGGGCATCGTATGCTTTGCGGTGCTGGCGGTGTGCTCCTTCTTTTTCGTAGCACCCGGTGCAGACTTTACCGCCCCGGCGGGCAAGGGCGGCAATGCCGTGTCCCGTCCCGCTGCCGCGGATGTCACTCCCGGCCAAATGCTGAAAAAAACCACTTTCTGGCTGTACTACGTCTGGGCCATCGCGGTCAGCGCTGCCGGACTGGCCCTGATCTCTCAGGCCAGCGGCGTGGTGTGGCAGGCCAGCGCCGACCAGACGGCGGCCTCCGTGGCCACCATCGTGGGCCTGATCTCCATCTGCAACGCCGTGGGCCGCGTGCTCTTCGGCGGGATGTACGACAAGTACGGCCGCAGCCTGTCCATGCAGCTGGTGAACGGCCTGTTCATCCTGACCTCTGCGGTGCTGCTGCTGGCCATGTCCAGAGGCAGCGTGGCGGTGGTCATCCTGGGCTTTGTGCTGGGCGGTCTGGCCTATTCCGGCGTCACGCCCACCAACTCCGCCTTCTGCCGCGCCTATTTCGGTCCCGGCCACTATCCGGTGAATTTCCCCCTGATCAACACGAACCTGATCTTCGCCAGCTTCGGCAGCACCGTCTCCGGTGCGCTGTATGACGCCGGCGGGTCCTATAACAGCACGTTTCTCCTGATCATCGGTCTGGCGGCGGTGGGTATCGTCTGCTCCCTGGCCATCTCTGCCATCGACAAAAAGGAAAACTAAGGCACAGAACAGAGCGCCTGACCCGCTGGGTCAGGCGCTCTCTTTATTCGGATATGCGGAACAGACGCTTGCCGTTTTCCAGTGTGGCGCGGGCCAGCTGCTCCACGGGAACGCCCTTCCACTCCGCCAGCTTCTCCGCCACCAGGCGGACATAGGCGGAGTCGTTGCGCTCACCCCGATGGGGCACCGGGGTCATGTAGGGGCTATCCGTCTCGATGAGCATACGGTCCAGGGGCGTGACGGCGGCCACCTCCGGAGCGCGGCGGGCGTTTTTGTAGGTCACAGGGCCGTCGAAGCCCAGGTACCAGCCCAGGTCCAGCAGCTCCCGCGCCATCTCCGGGCTGCCGGAGAAGCAGTGGAACACGCCGGTAACATCGGGGAACTCCCGAACGATGGCCAGCGAGTCCCCGTGGGCCTCGCGGTCGTGGAAAATGACCGGTAGGCGCAGCGCGCGGGCCAGCGCCAGCTGGGCGCGCAGCACCTGCTGCTGGAGCTTCCGGGACGGGTTCTCAGCCCAGTAGTAGTCCAGACCGATCTCACCGATGGCCGCCACCTTGGGCTGTCGGGCCAATTCACGCAGCACGTCGATATCCGCCGGGACAAAGCCGGCGCAGTTCTCCGGGTGGATGCCCACGGCGGCGTAGACATGGGGGTAGGCAGCGGCGTAGGACACCGCCTTGCGGGAGCTGTCCAGATCGCAGCCGGGGTTCAGCACCAGGGCGACACCGCGCTGCGGCAGGCTCTCCAGCAGCAGCTCGCGGTCCGGGTCGAAGGCCGCATCGTCGTAGTGGGCGTGGGTGTCAAACAGCATGGCTCACGCCTCCAGACGGACCTTGCCCAGGGTCGTGCTGTCCACGTTCTGCTCCTTGATTGCCTTCAGGCGGGCCATGTGGGGCTGCTGCATATGGACGCGCTGGTGTTCGGCGCTCTGCCAGCGCTCGATAAGCAGCAGCTCGTTCTCGTCCTGGGCAGAGAAGTAGTAATCATAGGCCAGGCAGCCGTCCTCCTGGCGAATAAGGGTCAGGATGCCCTCCTCCACCAGCTGGCGGACAAATTTCTCCCGGCAGCCGGGCTTGGCCTGGTAGCGGACATACAGCATGAGTTCTTCCATCGTGCACCTCCGGTGTTTTTTTGCTATTGTAGCACTTCGGGCGGGCAGGTGCAAATATTTCTGCGGCGAAGCATAAAAAAGCATTTACAAGCTGTATAAAATAGGATATACTTTACAAGCTGTATTTTATTTCCGGGTAGGATACGCCCCGGAGCCAAGACAAGATAGGGTGGGAGAGAAACATGGCAACGGATTTTTCCAGAACACTGAGCCTGCTGCGGCAGGAGAAGGGCATCAGCCAGCGGAAGGCAGCGGCGGCGCTGGGAATCAGTCAGGCGCTGCTGAGTCACTATGAAAACGGCATACGGGAGCCGGGTCTGGCCTTCGTGTGTAAGGTGTGTGACTTTTACCGGGTATCGGCGGACTTTCTGCTGGGCCGCACCGCCAACCGGGATGGCGCGATGATCGACTCGGAAACGCTGTACGACGGCAGCACGGAGAAGGGCTCCCTGCGGGGGAGCATCATGGCCACGCTGCAGAAGAAGCTGGCGGTGAACACCACAGGGCTGCTGTTCGACCTGCTGAGCCGCACCAACAGCCGGGAGGCCATCACCGCCGCCGGAGACTGCCTCGGCGCCACGCTGTACGATCTGCTGCGGCGGCTGTACCGGCAAAGCGGCGGCAATGAGGATCTGTTCGCCACAGAGGCGGTGGACTTCGATGCCGGCGCAGTGGACGCGGCGCTGCTGCGGAGCCGCGGAGCCTATATGCGGGCACTGACGGAGGCGGATGAGCTGCCCCACCTGAGCTCCGACGCGCTGACCACCCTGCCCGGCATCGGGCAGAGCGCCGCCCAGGTCATCCACAACGTGGACGAACGGGCAGGGAAGTAAGGAGGTTTTCTGTATGTTTGACCAATCCCATATCCGCAACTTCTCCATCATCGCCCACATCGACCACGGTAAATCCCTTCCCCAACTTGCCTGACGGCAAGCCGGGGTCCCTTCTTTTGATTTCACATCCTCGGCGGAAATGAATTCCGCCTGCGGCAAGGTTTTGCTCCGCAAAACGCTTGTGCGCGCTATCCGCGCGGTCAGCGTGGATTTACCCTAAGGAGGTTTTCTGTATGTTTGACCAATCCCATATCCGCAATTTCTCCATCATCGCCCACATCGATCATGGCAAATCCACGCTGGCGGACCGGCTGCTGGAGAAGTGCCACGCCGTTCCGGAGCGCGAGATGGAGAACCAGCTGCTGGACAATATGGACCTGGAACGCGAACGCGGCATCACCATTAAATCCAGAGCCGTGCGTATTTTCTATACCGCCAATGACGGGGAGACCTACGCCCTGAACCTGATCGACACGCCGGGCCACGTGGACTTCAACTACGAGGTCAGCCGGTCTCTGGCCGCCTGCGAGGGCGCGCTGCTGGTGGTGGACGCCACTCAGGGCGTGGAGGCGCAGACCCTGGCCAACACCTATCTGGCCATGGACCACGACCTGGAGATCCTGCCGGTGTTCAACAAGATCGACCTGCCCGCCGCCGACCCCCTGAAGGCCAAGCAGGAGGTGGAGGACATCATCGGCCTGCCGGCACTGGAGGCCCCGGAGATCTCCGCCAAGCTGGGCACCAACATCGAGGCTGTACTGGAGGACGTGGTACAGAACGTGCCCGCGCCCAAGGGCGACCCCAAGGCGCCTCTGCAGGCGCTGGTGTTCGACAGTCAGTACGACCCCTACGTGGGTGTGGTGGTGTATTTCCGTATCAAGCAGGGCACTATGCGGAAGGGGCAGACCATCCGCATGATGGCCACCGGCGCGGAGTACACCATTCTGGAGTGCGGCTACCTCAAGCCCATCGGCAACGAGCCGACGGACGCCTTACAGGCCGGCGAGGTGGGCTATTTCACCGCCAGCATCAAAAACGTGAAGGACACCCAGGTGGGCGATACCGTCACCGACGCGGCGAACCCCGCCGCCGAGGCGCTGCCCGGCTACCGCCCGGCGCAGTCCATGGTATACTGCGGCATCTACACCGAGGACGGCAGCAAGTACCCCGACCTGCGGGACGCGCTGGAAAAGCTGCAGCTGAACGACGCCAGCCTGACCTTCGAGCCAGAGAGCTCCGTGGCCCTTGGCTTCGGCTTCCGGTGCGGCTTTTTGGGTATGCTCCACATGGAGATCATCCAGGAGCGTCTGGAGCGGGAGTTCAACCTGGACCTGGTGACCACGCTGCCCAGCGTCATCTACCACGTCTACAAATCCGATGGCACCATGGTGAAGGTGGACAACCCCCACAACTACCCCGACCCCGGCACCATCGAGCACGCCGAGGAGCCGTATGTCAAGGTGTCCATCATCAGTCCCCAGGACTATGTGGGCAACATCATGCCCATGTGCCAGGAGCGCCGGGGCGAGTTCAAGGATATGCAGTATCTGGACACCCACCTGGTGGAGCTGCACTACCAGATGCCGCTGAACGAGATCATCTACGACTTTTTTGACACACTGAAGGCCAACACCAAGGGCTACGCCAGTCTGGACTATGAGCTGTCCGGCTACCGCACCAGTGATCTGGTGAAGGTGGATCTGCTGCTCAACGGCGACGGCGTGGACGCCCTGAGCTTCATCGCCCACCGGGACAAGGCGTATCCCCGCGCCCGGCGGCTGTGTGAGAAGCTGAAGGAGAATATTCCCCGCCAGCTGTTCGAGGTGCCGATCCAGGCGGCCATCGGCGGCCGTATCATCGCCCGCGAGACCGTCAAGGCCATGCGGAAGGACGTGCTGGCCAAGTGCTACGGCGGCGACATCACCCGCAAGAAGAAGCTGCTGGAGAAGCAGAAAGAGGGCAAGAAGAAGATGCGGAACCTCGGTACCGTCCAGGTGCCTACCGAAGCCTTCATGGCCGTCCTCAAGCTGGACAGCGATTGATCTTCTTGCCCTCACCGCCGCCGGTGCGGCGTTACAAGCGTTTTGCGAAGCAAAACCTTGCCGCAGGCGGAATTCATTTCCGCCGAGGATGTCATGTCCTGAAGGGGCCCCCATGAAATGTATCCGCATTTCATGGGGCGGGCAAGAAGAAGATGCGGAACCTCGGTACCGTCCAGGTGCCTACCGAGGCGTTCATGGCCGTCCTCAAGCTGGACAGCGATTGACAAAAAAAGAAACCGCCTGCGGCGGTTTCTTTTTTTGCTCTATTCGATCGTGCCGAACAGCGCCCAGGTATTGCTGTCGGTGATCTTTACATCCCGGTATTCGCCCAGATCAGCCCGGTCGCCGGTGCAGTGGACCAGGCGGCCGCCGGCGGTACGGGCCGTCAGGGGCCAGCGGGCGTCGTCGCTCTCGCCGTCCACCAGACAGCGCAGCGTCTGCCCCACATACTGGCGGTGCAGCTCCTCGGAGATACCGTTCTGCACGGCGCAGAGCCGGTCAAACCACTTCTGCTTCTCCTCACGGGGGACGGGGTCCTCCATCTTCGCCGCCGGGGTACCGGGGCGGGGGGAGAAGATAAACGTAAACAGGGCGTCGAAGCGGACCTTCTCCACCAGGGCCACCGTCTCCATGGCCTCGCTCTCCGTCTCACCGGGGAAGCCGATGATCACGTCGCTGGTCAGCACCAGCTCGGGCATGACCCTGCGGGCATAGGTGATCAGGTCCAGGTATTTGGCCACATCGTAGGGACGGTTCATGGCGCGGAGCACCCGGTCGCAGCCGGACTGCACCGGCAGGTGCAGCTGCTTGGCCACATGGCGGCTGGCGGCCATCACGTCGAACAGCTTGTGGCTGGCGTCCTTGGGCTGGGAGGACATGAAGCGCAGGAGATAGTCGCCCTCGATCTTGTCCAGGTCGGTCAGCAGATCGGCGAAGTCATAGCCGGTGCCCAGATCCTTGCCGTAGGAGTTGACGTTCTGCCCCAGCAGGGTGATCTCCCGGAAGCCGTCGGCCACCAGCTCCCGCACCTCGTCGATGATCCTCTCCGGGTCGCGGCTGCGTTCCCGGCCGCGGACGTAGGGCACGATGCAGTAGGAGCAGAAGTTGTTGCAGCCGTACATGATGGACACCCACGCGCGGGTGCGGCCCTCGCGGACCACCGGCATACCCTCGGCAATGGCGCCGTGCTCATCCTCCACGGAGAACACCCTGCGCCGCTGGGTATAGACCTGATACAGCAGCTCGGGGAACTTCCACAGGGCCTGCGGGCCGAACACCAGATCCACATGGCGGTAGGACTGGCGCACCTTCTCGGCCACCTCCGGCCGCTGCGCCATGCAGCCGCACAGGCAGATCACCTGCGCCGGGTTGGCCTTCTTCGTGTGGGTCAGCGCACCCAGATTGCCGTACACCCGCTTCTCCGCGTGGTCGCGGATGGCGCAGGTGTTCAGCACCACCACGTCCGCCTGGGCCGGATCGTCGGTGAACGAGCACCCCATAGCCCGGAGCATACCCATGATATACTGGCTGTCGGCCACGTTCTGCTGGCAGCCGAAGGTGTCCACCAGCGCGCGGAGGGGCCGGTCGGCGTGCATCTCCTTCAGCTTTGCTTCAAAATCCCGCTGGCGGTCCAGCTGCGCGGCGGGGATCTGTACCTGTGTTCTTTCCAAGAGGACCTCCCTGCCCCCGGCGGGGGCGAAGTTGAAATATCGTGGACAGTATAGCACACCCGGCGCGGAAATACAAGGACGGCGGGACCATAGGCAAAAAGACGCCGCCCCCGGAAGGGACGGCGCAAGCGGGTGGGATATTGGAAAGCCTCCGAACCGTATAGTACACCGGGGCGAAGCGCTTGTAAATAGGAGCTTTTGCCGCATTTTGGCGGAAAAAGTCGAAGGCTGTCGAATTTGACCGTTCCGCGAATTTTTTGTGAATATTTCACAAATTCTTACAAACCCTCTTTTCAACGCAAGACATATTTGCTATAATTAGTCAAGGATAAGGGGAAACCACTCCCCGACCCTTGCACCGTTACCCGTTACGGAAAGGAGCAAACACTATGAAGTTCACATTCGCCTGCAAGAAGATCTCTCTCAACGACTCCATCAAGGAATACGCCGAGAAAAAGATCAGTAAGCTGGACAAGTATTTCCCGGAGGAGGCAGACGCCTTTGTGACCTTTGCTGTGGAGAAGAAAAACCGCTGTGTGGTGGAGCTGACCATCCGCGCCGCCAACGGCACGCTGTTCCGCGCCCAGACTGAGGATCCCGACGGCGATATGCGCAGCGCCATCGACGAGGCCGTCAGCTTCATCGACCGCCGCATCCGCAAGAACAAGACCCGCCTGGCCAAGAATCTGCGGCCCGACGCGCTGGTGTCCACCGTGCCCGCCGAATTCGACGTGGTGGAGGACAACGACTTCGACATCATCCGCACCAAGCGCTTCTCTGTCAAGCCCATGACCACCGACGAGGCCGTTCTGCAGATGAACCTGCTGGGGCACTCCTTCTATGTGTTCCGCAACATCGAGACGAACGCCGTGTGCGTGGTGTACCACCGCAACAACGGCGGCTACGGCCTGATCGAGACGGAGGAGTAATTCACATACACGACACGAGAGAGCACCGCCGAAAGGCCGCCTGACACAAAAAAACACACGGTTTTGCCTGTGTCTATCCGGCTGAAATCGACCGCAAAAACGCCCACATGCGTCAGCATGCGGGCGTTTTTGCAGCCAATTTCAGCTCGAATTTACTTTGGCAAAACTGCTTCGCACCGAAAAAGAGCGCGTTTTGTGCAGAACCGAGGCGCGCCGCCGCAGGCATACTGGATGTCTGTCAAGGCGGCGCAACGATGGGGCTGCGCGAAACGCGCCTTTTGCGGCGTATGTTTTCTTATGCCAGGCGGCCTAAAGGCGGTGCTCTTTTTTTGCTGGCGGATCCCGTCATTTTGATGCAAATGACCCGCCGCTTTAGCCGATGCTGTAAGTATATTCACCAAAATCGCATATTATGCGAATAAATATTCAATTTTGCCTTGACATTCCCGGACTGTGGTGGTAAATTATGCAACATCAACGAGAGAGATGCACCGGACGGCGGCAAGCCCATCCCCGGAAAACGCACACTGGAAAGGCGGTACGACCCATGAAAAATCACCACAGCAAAGGAGTTGGCACGATGGCACTGCCGCGACGACGACAGGCACACCGCCTGCACCGCGCGGCATAAACTCTCCCGACCACATACATTTTATACATGAATAAATATTCACCATATACGGAAGGATATACGACCATGAAAAAGTTTGTTTCTTTGCTTCTGGCGCTGATGATGGCGCTTTCTCTGGTAGCCTGCGGCAGCAAGGCTGATACGACGACCGACGACAAGACCGATGACGACACCGTGACCGAGCCGGCCAACGCGCTGGAAAAGATCAAGGCCGACGGCGTGCTGACCGTGGCCCTCAGCCCTGACTTCTCCCCCATGGAGTTCGTGGACTCCTCCAAGACCGGTCAGGACCAGTATGTGGGCTTTGACATCACGCTGGCCAAGTACATCGCCGAGAACCTGGGCGTGGAGCTGGCCATCGAGCCTATGGGCTTCGACGCCAGCCAGACCGCCGTGTACACCGGCTCCGTTCCCATGAGCATCTCCGGCTACTCCTGGACGGAGGACAGAGCCAAAAACTATGAGCTCAGCGATTACTACTACGCCGGTGAAAACGAGACGAGACAGGCCCTGCTCATCAAGAAGGAAAACGCGGATAAGTACACCTCCCCTGAGGATCTGGCCGGTCAGGACGTGGGCGCGCAGAACGCCTCCCTGCAGATGCAGCTGGTGACCGAGCAGCTGACGGACGCCGATCCCGTCTCCATCGGCGACATCACCGTGGGCGTCATGGAGCTCAAGAGCGGCAACATCGAGGCGCTGGCCGTGGCCTACGGCAACGCGGAGATGATCGTGGACGCCAACCCCGATCTGGTCATCTGCACCTGGGAATTCGACGTGAAGGCCGAGTATTCCGCCAACGTTATCATGATGCAGAAGGGTGAGACGGAGCTGCTGGACGCGGTGAACGCCATTCTGGCACAGGCCAAGGAGGCCAACCTCTACGACGGCTGGTACAAGGACGCCGTAGAGCTGGGCAAGAGCGAGAACGCACAGGAGCTGACACTGAACTGACACGGATATACACCGCGGCGGCGGGTACGAAAGCCGTACCCGCCGTCGTATACACAGTAAGAGGAAATCACCATGAAATTCATTGACTTTGAAAAGCTGGCCGCGCTGTTCCTGAAATACTGGGACAAATTCCTCATCGACGGCGTGTCGTACACGCTGGCGCTGGCCGCCATCACCGTAGCCTTCGGCGCGGTGTTCGCCTCTGTGCTGGCACTGATGAAGATGTCGAAGATACCGCCGCTGCGGTGGCTGTCCACCATCTATATCGAGATCATCCGCGGCACGCCCATGCTGCTGCAGCTGTATTTCTTCTATTTCGGCCTGCCCATGCTGATCCCGGCGTTGAACAAGCAGAAGTTCCTCTGCATCGCCATCGCCCTGATCTGCAACAGCGCGGCCTACGTGTCCGAGGTCATCCGTTCCGGCATCCAGGCGGTAGATCCGGGGCAGAAGGAGGCAGCGCTGAGCCTTGGCTTCAGCGAGAGCAAGGCCATGTGGTTCGTGGTGGTGCCCCAGGCAGTGAAGAACATCCTGCCCGCCCTGGGCAACGAGTTTATCATGATCATCAAGGACACGTCCCTGGGCTCCACGTTCTTCATCGGCGACCTGATGACCCAGTACCTGGTGGTCAAGGGCGCCACATACCTGCCCATCGAGCCGCTGGTGATCGTGGGCGTCATCTACTTCATTATGACGTTCGTGCTCAGCAAGGTGTTCGGCCACTTTGAAAGAAAAATGAAGAAGGCCGACCGGAACAACGGCTATGGGCGCAAGCGGAAGCAGCAGCGGGAGGTGCATATCTGATGGCACAGACGCTTATCCAGGTCAAGGACCTGAAGAAATACTACAACGGCGGCGACGTCAAGGCGCTGGACGGCGTCACGGTGGACGTGTACAAGGGCGACGTCATCGCGGTGATCGGGCCCTCCGGCGGCGGCAAGAGCACATTCCTGCGGAGTCTGAACCTGCTGGAAACGCCCACCTCCGGCTCCATCATCTTCGACGGGGTGGACATCACCGGCAAGAAGGTGGACCTCCCCCTCCATCGGCAGAAAATGGGCATGGTGTTCCAGCATTTCAATCTGTTCCCCAACAAAACGGTGCTGGAGAATCTGACCATGGCGCCCATCAAGATCAAAAAAGTCCCCAAGTCGGAGGCTGAGGCCAAGGCCATGACGCTTTTGCAGCGCGTGGGCCTGGCGGACAGAGCCAACGATTACCCCGCCCAGCTGTCCGGCGGACAGAAGCAGCGTGTGGCCATCGTCCGGGCCCTGGCCATGGAGCCGGAGGTCATGCTGTTCGACGAGCCCACCAGCGCCCTGGACCCGGAGATGGTGGGCGAGGTGCTGGACGTGATGAAGCAGCTGGCCCGGGAGGGCATGACCATGGTGGTGGTCACCCACGAGATGGGCTTTGCCCGGGAGGTGGGGGACCGGGTCCTCTTTATGGCCGATGGGAAAATCGTGGAGCAGAATACCCCTGCGGAGATTTTCAGCCATCCCCGGGAGGAGCGGACCAAGGCGTTCCTCTCCAAAGTGCTTTGAGAAAACGGGAAACAGC
>OJOO01001162.1_pt1 | contig 11471 bp, 9 predicted proteins | sample 1598171 | NCBI WGS metagenome assembly OJOO01 (sample SAMN01915208, study PRJEB22387) | human gut metagenome | isolation source: stool | host: Homo sapiens | place: USA
TGATGTTGTCTGTCGATGCAACATTCGATTTGGTAATATATTTTCCAAATAGTTGATCAGATTAATTTTTATTTTCCTCTTCATCTGATCCATTTTTGTTAAATAATCCATCATAAAGATGGAAATTCCACATACAACTCCAATGATCAAATTTCTTCCCCAGAAATTAATATCTGCATTCATTGCTATTCCACGAATAGCGCCCAGACATCCAAGACCTACACAGATAATTGCACAAAACCCTGGAATCTGTTCCAGGAAAAACGAATTTATCCCCAATATCTTGTCCGCTTCAAAATATTTATCCACAATACAGCTGATATTATTCACTTTTGTTTGAAGATTATAATAGTTTTCTATTTTCTTTTTTAATGTGCCGATCCAATACCGTTTTGGTCTCTCCATTTCTTCTGAAGATACTAACAATCTATGATAATTTGCCCAAACTATGACCTTAGTAAGAACTGCGATCACCATTGCTGTTATAAATCCTTTCATAAAAAAAGTTTCCCTTAACATTTCCATAGATACCACTCCTTTTCATCATATATATGTTACTTATGATTATAAAAGGATATCTATCGAAACTTAAGAGAAACCGTCCTACAAAGTTAGACTACATTCTGTCTAATATTCCAAGAACCAGACGAACAATGTGTTTTATTGCCGCTTTTTCAAATTCTTCGTAACTTCCTGCTGCTTCCTGATCTGCTTTATCAGAGATCGCACGAAGAATGATAAATGGAATCTGATTTAAATGTGCTGCCTGTGCCATCGCTGCACCTTCCATCTCTGCACAGTATCCATCAAATTCATTGATCAGATAATGTTTCTTCTTATTATCTGAAATAAACTGATCACCACTGACTACTCTTCCAACATAGCTGTGGATATCTGGATTCACTTCGTCACATGTCTTCTTGGCAAGTTTGATCAGATCTTTATCTGCCTCAAAATAAGAAGTATCCATTCTAGGGATTTCCCCAACTTTATATCCAAAAACAGTTGCATCTACATCATGCTGAACTGCATCTTTGGAGATTACAATGTCCCCAATCTCAATGTCTTTATATAGTCCACCTGCAACACCTGTATTGATCACAGCTTTTACATCAAAACGATCTGCAAGAATTTGTGTGCATAATGCCATATTTACCTTACCAATCCCACTCTGCACGATCACAACTTCTTTATCTTTTAACTTTCCACAATAAAAATCCATACCTGCACAGGTTACTTTTTCTTTTTCTTCCATGGTTTCGATCAGCTGACTGACTTCTTCTTCCATGGCTCCAATGATACCAATCATATGTTATCTCCTTTTCTTTTATGTTGATTTCAGTTTACGAGAAATCGTAATTTATGTCAAATAAGAATCTCTTGAAATACACACTCTCTTGCACTATAATTTGTTGTGTATCTAGGCATTTTACCAGATACTTAATTTTTGAAATATATTTACAGGAGGATAATAAAATTATGGTATATAAAACAAAAGGAACTTGTTCCAGTGAAATTGAATTTGAGGTAGAAAACGGAATCTTAACAGATATCCATTTTGTTGGTGGATGTCAGGGAAATACAACTGGTGTCGCTGCATTAGCAAAGGGACTGCCTATTGATGAAGTTATCGACAAATTATCTGGAATTCAGTGTGGTTTCCGTGGAACTTCTTGTCCAGACCAGCTTTCTAAAGCACTGATCGCGTACAAAGAAAATAATTAATCGGGGTGAAAAGATCATGAAACGAATCGTATTAACCGGTGGAGGAACTGCCGGACATGTTACACCAAATATGGCACTTGTGCCAAAACTAATTGATGAAGGATATAATATTTACTACATTGGATCATACAATGGTATGGAGAAGAAACTGATTGAAGATATTGGTGTCACTTATTATGGAATTTCTTCTGGAAAGCTTCGTAGATATTTCGATATCAAAAACTTTTCAGATCCGTTCCGTGTTATCAAAGGGTTCTTCGAAGCTAAAAAAATCTTAAAGAAGCTTCGTCCAGACGTTGTATTTTCCAAAGGTGGATTTGTTACTGTTCCTGTTGTGATCGCTGCAAAACAGCTTCATATTCCGGTTATCATTCATGAATCTGATATGACTCCAGGATTAGCAAATAAATTAAGTATTCCAAGTGCCAGCAAAGTCTGCTGTAACTTCCCAGAGACAGTCAAACTTCTTCCTGAAGGTAAAGCCGTCTTAACAGGATCTCCAATCCGTGAAGAGCTATTTACAGGAAAACGTGAAGAAGGACTTCGCTTATGTGGATTTAACGAAGATAAACCTGTACTTCTTGTTATTGGTGGAAGTCTTGGTTCTGTTGCTATTAACAATGCAATTCGTAGTAATTTAGATGCATTACTTGAAAAATACCAGATCATTCATTTATGTGGTCGTAATAACCTTGATGAAAGTCTTGAAGGAAGATCTGGTTACAAACAGTTTGAATATGTAAAAGCTGAATTAAAACATTATTTTGCCTGTGCAAATGTCGTTGTTTCTCGTGCTGGTGCGAATGCGATCTGTGAGCTTCTTGCACTTCGTAAGCCAAATATCTTAATCCCTCTTGGATTAGAAGCCAGCCGTGGTGATCAGATTCTAAACGCAGAATCCTTTGAGAATCAGGGATATAGTTTTGTTCTTCAAGAAAAGGATGTTACAAGTGAAACTTTATTAAATGCTGTAAATAGCGTTTATGAGGATCGTGATAAATATATAGAAGCTATGAATCATAGTGAACTCGCAAATCCTATTGAAACGATTGTTAATCTGGCAAATCAATTAGCTCTAGAGAAAAAGCATAAATAATACTATTTAAAAAATCTCGACCATCCTTCTAAGGATATTGGCCGAGATTTTTATTTACAGAAAAACTATACGCTATTATTTACCATTCTGTATTCTTATTTTACTTTGCAGCTCTTAACACTACTGTATGCACCATAAACTTTAGATTTTCCTACTGTCTTGTATGCACGTACTTTTACAAAATATTTTTTCTTTGCTTTTAACTTCTTGATGACTTTCTTATATGTCTTGTAAGATTTTACTGTGTATGTTTTCGCACCTTTGAAGTTCTTCTTTGTTGCTAATTTGATCTGATATCCAGATACAGCTTTATCTTTTTTCCATCTGATCGTCAGTTTTTTCTTTCCTGCTTTTACTTTCGCTGTCTGTTTTTTGACTGTTACTTTTGTTGCTGGTTTTGCAACTGTTGTAGTTGTCTGTTTTACTTCCGTCGTAGTTGCTGGTTTTGTTTCTGCCACTTTATTTACTACAATCTTTACAGTTTTGGCAGTTTCATTATAATTATCATCTGCTTCTGCCTTTACTGTAATTTCTGCAGTTCCTTCACCTTTTAAAGTTACTTTTCCATTTTCATCAACTGTTACTACATTTTCATCTGATGATGTGTATTTTAATGCAGTCTTTGCTTTCGCACCAAGATCAAAACTTGCTGCCCCCATTGTTAATGTATATGAATCTTTTTCTAGTTCAATACTCTGATCTGCTTTATTAACAGCAAATGTTACTTTAATGTCACCATATTCTGCTGACTTAAATGTTGCAACATACTCATCTCCTGCTCCACAACTTCCATCTAATGTCAGTGTATGATTCTTCACATCATAGCTCCAATATTTTGATTCTATCGTTTGTCCATGATCGGCACCTTTTTTTACTAGCGTATTGATTGAATAATCGTCAGATGGTAAATTATTAAAATTAAATTTTACCTCTGTTCCATTTGCATTATAAGTTGCTTTTTCTGCACTTCCATTGACTTTATCTGTATCAATCAATTTCTTCAACTTAATATCTGTATTAATTACAATATCAGCAGAATCTTTTAACAAATATGTTATCTTCTTAACCGTATTTCCTTCATTTAACCCATTTGTTCTTTGATATGGCACCTTATTTCCATGTACGGAAAATACATCATTGACAGCCCATGCGAATTCCTGTGTCTTTTTATATGCATTATCACTATGTAATAATCCATAATTATTTCCTTTTTCATCTGTTAAAATAATTCCATACATATTATCTTTTGTTGCGTCAATACCATCAACTCCAAGATTTTCAATATCAATCTCATAATCTCCATACTTTGTAGAGGTTGCCAAAACTGGCAGCGCATCTTTATCTTCTACTGTACCTTCGTTTGTGATCATCTTACTGAATGTACCGTCTGCATTTAATACTTTATATTCTGTGTTAAATGCTGTATCACTGTAAGTCGCATTATTCAGATATTCATAGATCTTATTATTTTTATATTCTCCATCTTTCTGTGCATATAAATTATTATATAATGCTTCTGGAATTGCGATCCTTACTTCTTTGATTCCATACAGATTTGTATTGGAAATCTTTCCATCTTTTCCTATTGTCTCTGTTTCATCATTTTTGACACCTGTCTCATAATATGATGTTGCATATTGTGTAGACTTTTTGCTAGTTGCTGATGTAACCGCATCATACATTCCTTCTGCTCTGTAATCTGCAAGCAGATCTTTGGACAGATCTAAAGTTGTACTTGTTCCTACTGCCGTATTATTTAATTCACCATAAAAGAAATCTGCATATTCCATATTTACAGTTGCATAAATCATTCCATTGATTGATTTCGGTGCTTCTGGCATTCCTTTTTGCTGTTCATCCCCTGCCGCTTTTACAATGGCACTGTTATTAAATACTGCTGGTACTGTCACAGTTCCTGTTAACATTGCTGCTGCCATGGCTACTGAAAGCCCTTTTTTCCACATTGCTTTTCTCATGTGAAACCTCCTTTAAATTATGTAAATATTTATCTTTACTTTCGCATTTAGTTGTAACTAACTGCGAAGTACAAAAAAGACACCTCGAAATAAAATCGGCTGTCTTCTTCAAATCATTTGTCAAACCATGTTACAAACTTTGTGCAAAAATACAGACTCCAATAAATAATACAAGCTTCAGGAGAATGATAACGATTTCGTTACCTTTTAATTTCTTACCTGAACCCAAATGAATGTTTTGTTTCGGGCATACATCCACACATTGCATACAGTGGATACATTCCCCACCATTCTTCTGGTCCCTTTTGATCTGATAATCTACAGAGCACTTGATCTCACATGCACGGCACTTTGGAATGCAGTTGCTTCGGTCTCTGTCGAGTACAGAAAACGGCAATACCGGTAACCATGCAAAGATTGCTCCCATTGGACATAGATATTGGCAGAAAAATCTTTCTTTAAGGCACATACCCACCAGTATAAGTACAAAGATGACCCATCCAGCTAAATAACTGGCGTCTGGAATCTTACCTGTGTACAACATGGAAAATACTTCCCAAGGACTGGTTCCATGGAATTTTTTTGTAAATCCTAATGCATAAATCAACATTAAGACTAATAACACTATATATTTCATTTTCTGAAGTTTCCGTCCTGTTTCTTCTGATACCCACGGAAGCTTCTTTTTTAGCTTTTTTTGAACCCATTGGGATAAGGCATACATTCCATCTCCCAAGGTTCCAAATGCACAGGCATATCCGCAGAAGAATCTGCCAAATAAAATGGTAAATCCACATAATACGATCAGCATTACAAGAAATGCATTCTGCTCGATCGGCTTGCCTGCCCTGATCTGTTCGATCACATACCTTACACCAGAAAATGCTGATGTGTATAATGCCGGCATCCATAGGAAAAAGATGATCTGAATGATCTGCCGAGTGAGGCGTCTTAAGTCTCTCTTTTGTCTAAGATTCATTATGACGCCTCCTTCAAAGCATTCTGTACAGCAGCAATGATACCTTTTGAGCTGTATGTTGCTCCGCTGGCTACATCAACATCGACTGTCTGCTTTTGTTTCATTGTATCTATGATTTTTTTTGCATTATCAAAATATGCACTATCTTCATTTTTCGCTTCTTTGATCTGAATGTCATCGATAGAACCATTTTTTATGGTCACACTCACAACGATCTGACCTCCAAATCCCTGACCGCTGCCTTCATAAGTTCCGTCCTTCCATGAACCCGAACCACTGTTCTCAGCTGCGATCTTCGCTTCTTTTTCTGCTCGGATCGTTGCAATATTATGATATGCAAAACATACTCCAACGATCAGCACAAGATTTAGAAGTCTCATTAAGAAATGCTTATATTGTTTTAATTGTTTCATATCTCTTTTTTGTTCCTCTACCTATTGGTTTATCTTTGAAATTGCATTCTTGTATGCATTGATCAATGCATTGCTTGAACATGTTGCTCCTGTTACCACGTCATAATTTTTTGAAGTATCCAAACCATTTGCGATCAATTGAGGAACTATCTTTTTTTCCGCATCCTTATACCATGATTGCATGCTTTTATCTGACCATTTTATATTTTGGATTCCTTTTACTTTTCCATCAGATGAAACTACAACTTCTAAAGTAAGATCATATGCGTCAAAATCTTCTCCATCTTCATCTGGCTCACATACTGCACTTCCTGTATACGTTTGATCTGTCGGTGTTGTTGGTACAGTTGTTGTATTATCCTCAGATGAATTATCAGTATTCGTATTATTATCATTTGTACTATTGTTCGTATTATTTGTTTCTACTGTAGTTTCCGTATCTTTTTTCGCCAATGCTTTCTTTAACGCATCTCTGACTGCTGCCATGATACCTTTTGAGCTATATGTAGCACCACTAACTGCATCAACTTTATCTGTATTAGCTGATTGTACCGCGATAATACTAAATGGCACTTCAGACCATGCACGTTCAAAATATGCTGCATCATCTTTCTCATTTTTCACAAGTTTGATCTCTACGATCTTGCTCTTCTTGATACGAACACTGACAGTGATCTTTCCTCTGAATCCTGTTCCAGTTCCTTCGTAAACACCATCTTTGTATGTTCCTGATACTTTCTCTGTTGTATCTTTCTTCGTTGTGTCCTTTGTTGTAGATGTAGAACTACTGTCACTAGATGATTTATTAACGGCCGCTTTGCTTAACGCATTACGCACGGCTTTGATAATACCATTGGAACTAAATGTAGCCCCACTGACAGCATCTACATTTGTGCTCTGCTTCTTAACCATCAATGGAAGTAAAATACCTTTTGCACGGTTAAAATACGCTGCATCATCATGATTTTCCAAAATTTTAATTGATTTGATCTTATTCTTTTTGATCGTCACAGAAACTTTTACAGTACCATGATATCCAGATGCTGTTCCAATAAATGTACCATCTTTGTATGTTCCTGATTCATCCGCTGTACCAACATTTCCTGCAGATTTTGCAGAAGAATGACTTGCTTTTGCAGATGATTTATCTTCTTCCCCTGTTAACGCATTTTTTACTGCCTTAATGATTCCATTTGAACTGTAAGTTGCTCCACTGACAACATCAACTTTTAATGACTGCTTTGCCAGAATATTTTTGATCACACCTGCTGATGCACGATTGAAAAATGCGGCATCATCGGAATTACTTAATACTTTGATCGCTGTGATCTTATGATCTTTTACAGTAACTGAAACCTTTACCAAACCACGATATCCGTTTGCCTGTCCTTCATAAGTTCCATCCTTGATCTTGCTTAGATCAATATCCCCAGCATTTGCTTTCTTTGTTTTCTTTTTCGCTTGTGTCGTTGCAGCTTCTACCTGATTTTCAGAATTATTTTTTGATTTTTCTGACTTTGGTGCCGTATATCCAAAAACACTGTTTCCAACCAGACTGATCACAAAAATCGCAGGCACAAACTGAATCAGATTGACTTTCTTTAACTGATCAATGATCTTCATTTTTGTTTTTCCTTCTCTCTTTCTATCTGTTAACGTTTTATTTTTTTATTACTGTAAAATCACTATCTGAACTAAAATGATCTTTGATTCCCTGTGAAATATATACCTTATTATTTTCATCAACAAGGATCATGTTGAATTCTTTGCTGTGTTCCTTCCAGTAAGAAATAGCTTTATCCTTCCCCATAACAAACAATGTTGTTGACAATGTATCAGATAATGTACCATTTTTACTGATAATCGTTACTGATTTCAGATCTTTTTCGGATGGTTTTCCAGTTGCTGGATCAATGATATGATGATATGTTTTCCCATCTTTCTCAAAGTATCTTTCATATGCTCCAGATGTAATGACTGCTTCATCAGCAGCTTCATATGCACCGATCATACTTTCTGTATCATCTGGTGACTGCACTCCGACTTTCCATCGGCTTCCATCTGTTTTTGTTCCAATTGCCTGTACGTTACCACCAAGACTGATCACACCGCTTTTCACACCATCCTTTTTATAGATTTTTGCAATTCTTTGTGATGTGTATCCTTTAGCAATTCCTCCAAGATCAATCTTCATATTCTTCTCTAATGTCACAACATTTGTTTTCTTATTAATTTTGATTTTCTGACTATTTACGTTTTTCAGAAGTTTCTGAATTTCACTGTCCGATGGCACACGATATTTCTGTGTCGGAAATCCCCATAATTCCACGATCGGATAGATAGAAATATCAAAAGCATCGTTTGATTCTTTTGATTTTTTCTTTGCAAATTCGATCAATTCTAATGTCTCATCAGATACTTTCATTTTTTTCTTCTGATTCAGCTGATAGATCTCACTGTTTTTATCTACCGCTGACCATAGCTGATCTAATCGCTCAATCTCACTCTTAGCATCATCCACTGCTTTTTGTGCATTCTTTCCATATGCTTTCAGATTCATATAGGTGTCCATGGCAAAAATTTGCGCACTTGCTTCCTGTGTACTTGCTTCACTGCTTGTCTCTGTCTTCTTTGCGTCCTGTTTCTTGGCACATCCAGCAAACGATAATACCCCTAAAACACTGATCGTCGCTATACATATTAACTTTTTTAGTTTCATTTATTTCATCCTTCTAGGTTAGTACTTGCTAACCTATAGTTTATAATTTTTCTGCTTTTGTTTCAAGGATAGTAATTGAGGTTTTTTTTCATTAAGAAAAAAAGGAACTGTCTTTTCTGACAATTCCTTTTTTGACGTTCTATTCTAACCGTTATTTCTTAATCTCATAGTATCCATTTGTCTTCTTAGTACGCTTGCTTACTTTGACATAATACATTCCTTTTTTCTTTGGAAGTTTTACTGTCTTTTCTAAGTGTTTTGCAGATGTTTTTACTGTCTTAACTGGTTTTTTCTTACCTCTCTCATAGATCGTAAACTTAAATCCACCTTGATCTGCAACTGTTAAAATCTTCAATTTGCTTTGCTTTTTGCTAGATTTTACAGATACTTTATACCAACGGGCTGCTTTTTCATTCATTGTATACATCTCTGTTGCATTTAGATTCTTTGCTTTGGATTTCTTATAGGCAACTTTCTTTTTGGCATAATTTTTTGTCGTATACAACATTGTATTGAGCTGCTCTTTTGGAGCCTTCAATACTAGACGATAATTTCCTTTACTAAGTCCATAACCTACTGCAATCTGTGTTTCGTCTTCGTTTGTTGGTTTAAATGACTTTGTTCTTCCGATTGTGATCCATTTTCCTTTTTCATTTTTCTGAACTTTATAGCTTGTATTTCCACCATCTTCTACCATGGATGCAACAACAAAACCTGCAAATCCTCTTTTTGTCATTTTAAATGTGTGATAAGTTTCTTTTTCTTCACCTTTTTGCATATTGAGGTCGTTTTTTGCTAACCCACCACATTCATTTTGTAATACGTAAGCTGTGATCAATCCTTCTTTACAGTTCTTTGGAAACTCTATATAATAAGTTTCTCCTGCATTTACCTGCGCCTTTACATAGGACAGTGGCAATTTCTTGATCATTTTTTTATTGGAATCATATAGAATTGCTTCCTGTTTATTATCCCCAACAACTGCCAGTCCTAAAGCTCCTGATTCTACTGGAGTGAGCTTGATCAGATCTGGATTTTTAAAATAATTCTGATCATAATATTTGATCCCGCCAGTCAGCGCATAATATAAGGCATCTTCAAGAGTTCCAAATTTGTATGCTTTAATTTCTTTTTGATTCCATTCTTCCGGCTCTGTTTTTCTTGCTGTTTTCTTCATTACTGTTTTACTCGGAAAATATGATGTAGCTGCTTTTGATACTAAGCCATCCGCTGCTGATACTTTAACCTGCGGACACAGTATCGCTGCTGATATGACTGCTGCCATAAGAATACGAAATGACCTACTTTTCATTTTTTTCATCCTGTTTCCCTCCTTGTGATTCTTAATATGTATACGTTCCCAAATAATATGCCCCTGTTGTTTTGCTTGTAAGTTTCGTAACTTTCACATAATACGTTCCTTTTTTCTTTGGAAGTTTGACTGTCTTAACTTTATCATTCTTTGTGACTCTTACTGTTTTTAATCGTTTTCCCTTTTGATAAACACGGAATTTAAAACCTCCGCCCACAGAATCTTTGGACAACGTAACTGCTTTTCTTTTTTTGGTAGATGAAACAGAAACCTTATACCAACGGGCTGCTTTTTCTGTGGAAGTATATATACTGTCAATATCTGATTTTAGATGGATCGCTTTGGATTTCTTATAAACTGCCTTTTTCTTTGAGTTATCCCTTGTATATTCTACATTAATGATCTGATCTTTCGGTGTTTTTAACGCCAGACGATATTTTCCTGCCTCTAATCCATAGAGCAATACACTGTCATATTTATCTGGTTTTACCGTTGTGCTGTATCCGACTTTTTTCCATGTTCCATTTACATTTTTCTCAATGTATACTCCAACTTTTTCATGTTTCTCTCCGATGAATGTAATATCAAATTGTACTTTTGAGCGTTTCGCTACGGAAAATGGATGATAGGTTGTTGTCCCTTTTCCAAGTTCATAATAACTTTTCTGATTCGCCATGGAAGTAAATTCGGTTTTGATCACACCAGTTAAAATGATCACTTTGTCTATCTTCTCTGGCAGTTTTACATAAAATTCATCTCCTGTTTTCACGATACCTACATATTCTTTGTCCCCGCCATCATTTAAATTATTTACTATAATTCTTTTCTTTGATGCATCATATACTGGTATTTTTGTCTCATCGTTACTTACGACACCAACCATAAACAGCCCTGGATCTGCAACTTTGATCTTTACCCAGCGGTCACTGCCTTTATAATTCTTATTATATAAATGCATTCCACCGCTCACCAGATATTTCATCATATCTACTTCTGAATCAAACTGATATGCAGTCAATTCCTCTTTGTTCCATTCTTCTGGTTCAACATATCTGGCTGTCTTTTTCTGTGTTATCTTGTCTGTATTAATATTTGTCCTTACATTTGCAGATACTGATGAGCTACACATTGCAATGCTTAAACCTGCTGCTATCAGAACTGCTCCCATTTTCTTGATTCCCCTTCTTGCCATAAAAATTCCTCCCTAATTAGTCAAGTTGTTTTTCCTTTAAAATAAAGGATTTTTTAGTT
>OJOO01001169.1_pt1 | contig 11450 bp, 8 predicted proteins | sample 1598171 | NCBI WGS metagenome assembly OJOO01 (sample SAMN01915208, study PRJEB22387) | human gut metagenome | isolation source: stool | host: Homo sapiens | place: USA
CTTGTCTAACGACTCACAAAAACTGTATCCATCATCTGATTTATTTATTTTAATTTCTTTCCATTTATCAGCAGATAAATTATTTAACTTAGGCTCTGATAAGACTGTATCCGTATCCAGTTTATTTACATAATAGCTAACTGTCCATATGCCGGAATTTCCGGTTTCTTTGTCAGTTACACTACCTACAATATTCAACTGATTTTGTTTAAAAATAGATATTGCAGTGAATGGATTTAATATATTTTCCCACCAGTTACCAATTATTCCAGCATCTGTTTTATCTGTTGAGAACTGTACTTTTCCAACCGGAGCGAGCTCATCAATATAGAATTCCTTTGATTTGCTATCAGCTACAGTGCTTTCTTGCGTTTTATTTCCTGCTAAATCCGTTGACGAAGCTTCAATTTTGTAAAGATGATTACCTGTAAATTTAAGCTTTGCAGTATATGAACCATCTTTATTGTCAGTCCAGATTTCATCATCTGTTTTTACAATAGCAGCACCTTGTACTTCTGCCTTGTTATCTAATATATTTACTGCCTTTTTATTATCAACCGCTACTTTAATTTGAGTAGCATTTTTGTTAAAAGAAGCATCTGTTACAGTAATCTGTGCATATCTGTCATGGTTGTAGTATTCTACCCCATCCTTTAACTGTGAATAATTATCATTAGTTGTATTTTCATCAGCTGAAGAATATGCAATACCTACAGTTGGTGCAGTATGATCAAAGTGGAACTTTTTATCGTCAGAAAGTGATGTGATTTTTTCATTTCCTGCTTTATCCGTCACCTTGACATACACATTTCCTGCATTTGGAGTATCTGTAAATGATATCGTTACACTCTTAGCATCAGCTTTAAGATTTTGAACATTTTCAGCATCCCAATCGATATTCTTAATGTCCCATCCAGAAGCACTTGTCACATCATCTGTGAGATAAACTGCTTTTATACCAGCGATACCTGAAAAATTATCAGTAGCACTGATACCTACAGATATTTTATCAGTAAAATAATATTTACCTTCATTACTATTCAATGACAACTCCGCATTAGGCAGTGCTGTATCAAATTTGATTATCTGAGTCTGTGTATCAGATCTAAGACCTGCATTATCGTATGCTGTAACATTTATCTTGATTTCTTTATTGGCAAATTTACTTGCCTGTAATGTAATCAAATAGCTTCCATCAGCATTAGGATTAACTGTTTTTTCTTCAAGAAGCGGCTTATCTTTTTCATCTGTCACTGTATACTTAACAGCCGCAATCTTTGAACCAGCATCAGATGGTGAAGCTGTAATTTTCACATCTTTGTTTATCCAGTCTGCATCATTATCCTTTGCAATGGAAAGTGTAGGTTTTACACTATCATAGTTGTATGCTCCACTTACTGTTCCCTCATTGATATAAGATACAGTTTCATTTTCTGAATTTTTCTTTTCCTGTCCAATAACTAGAGCAAATTGATTTTCGCCCTGTGTGATATTATTGACATCTATAGCAATTTCTTCTACAAAGCTGCCATCAGAATCTTTGATTTTATAACCATCTTTTGCCTTGATTTTAGTCACCTCTGAATACCAGATTTTTCCATCTGAAGCAGTATTTGATGTTCCAACTACCTCACAATATTTTCTAAAATCATCGTAAGCATATGGCTTTATTGTTGTAGTATATGTTTTCTCTGCACTGTTATATCTGTCATCCTCTGCAATAGCAGCCTTGATTGTAACTTCTACTCCATCGGCACTGTTATTATAGCTCTTTGCAGTCCATTTACCATTGTTAGTAAAATCAGCATCCTGCGTGATGTAATCTTCTCCGGTAACCACACTATAAGTGATTTTGCCTTCGGCATCACTAGCACTTGAGCTTGCAGCTGCTGCAACCTCATCACCTACATAAACCTCTGTTTTTGCATCAGTAAATGAAAGTGTCTGGTCTAATTTTGCAATTGCTACATCAGACTGTGTGATTGTCTTATAACTATCACCAACAGATAGTGTAGCCGTAAAAGAAACTTTTCCGGCTTTCTTTATATTTACTACACCTGTAGTTTCATTAACAGCTGCAGTTTCCTGATCTGAAGATGCATATTTAACACTATTATTATCTGCACCTTTGACAGCAAGTTTTGGTTTAGTATCTAGTTTCCAGCCCTTAAAAACTGTGGTGAAGTCAAACTCTGTATATGTGTCCTTAACCATTGCAACCTTTGTATAAGCTGCACTATTAGAAGCCTCCACAGCGGTGCATTCCTTCTTCCAGAAAAGATATCCATCAGAAGATATATCCACAGAGTACTTACTGTCCTTGACAAGACCTGTCACATCAATTTTTATGCTATTTAATGCTACAGGCTTAGCATCCTGCTGTTCATCTGCCTGTCCGACAGGCTCATTTGAATTGTCAGAGCCACTTTCTGAGCCTGTATTTTCAGTATCCTTTCCAGCAGCGTCATCCTTACCGGTATCAGTATTACCCGGATTGTTATTACCTGAATCGGTATTATCTGGATTTGTATTATCTGGATTTGTATTATCTGGATTTGTATTATCTGGATTTGTATTTCCAGAATCAGTTTGTGCCTTATCCACTTTGGTCTTCACAAACCTTTGGTCAACTTCTTTTCCGGTACTGTCAGTAACAGTTACCTTGATATCGCCTGCCTTGTTCCAGTCCGAAGCACCTGTCACCTTAAGGTAGATAGCACCATTTGTGTCATTCGCTTCAACTATCGTGAAGTTTGCCGGCAAAATGGTGACAACCATAAGTAGGGCCATTAAAAAGGCCATCATGCGTTTTCTCATGCTACTCACTCCTTTGCTTTAAATTATTTCATCTGTATGTATAAAGGTAATATCCTCTAATACCATAAACTGATTGAGAACTGTTGTCTCGCTTGGATTCTGTGGCATATGTGATGAAAGTACCGTTGTTTCCCCAACATTCTGCTGACTGAGAACTGTTGTCTCATTTGAATAATTATGATTCAGAACAGACGTCTCATTTGAATAATCCTGTTCAAGAACCATCGTCTCATTACTTTCATTATCTGTATCCATTCCAACAGACGCCTGCTGTTCTAGCTTCATCGTGCTGATTTTTTCTGTATGAACCCCAAAACCACTTGTGATTCCACGTCTTTGTAGATTTCCTGACGGAGTCATTTTATCTGTCAGTCTGCCTCTTTCCAGATTAACTGCACTTGCCTTATAAGCTTTTCCACCGGAGGCTTCATTCTGCTTTCTAATATTTTCAATTGCCTTTTTTGCATTTCTGCCTGTTAAATCACCAATTACATTTGGAATTTTAAGTGTAATAAATAGTATCACTGAAACCACAAACATTACAGCACACGCTATGGAACCCACGATAAAAATCAGCCTGTAAATATCATATGTCATTCTTTCTCAGCCTCCTTTACCGTGTTTATCTTCTGCTTTGTCGACTCGATGTTGTCCTGAAGCTTCTTCATATCGTCTGCAATAACCGATTTGTCAACCTTAGTCGAACTGTCTGATATAGCATCCAAAAGTGCAATCACATCATCCTTGGATGTCACCTCCAAAAGAGGAGAAATATTGTTGTTTACAATATCATCTACTTCATTCCACACCTGAAGCTTTGAATCCACACTGTCAAACTGTTCAGATTCCTTTTCCAGCTCTGTAACTTTTTTCCAAAGATTTGCATACTCTTCATACATCTTCTCTGTCTGCTTAACCTTTGCTCCACCATACTGGCTTATGAGATCCAGACAATCGGAGATATCACAATATATCTGTGCAACAGGATATTTCTGCACAGCATCCTTGTACCACTTGGTGGCATTGGCATATCTGTCCTTTTCCACATTTATATCATAGTAGAAAAGAAAGCTCTCACCATACTGGTAGCAGACCTCCTGATATCCGTCAGGATTTTTCTTTTTCAAATCCGAAAGCACATCATACGTCTGCGAATATCCATCGCTGTTTTTTCTATCCAGTCCGACCTGTATCTTTGTAAGTATGTTTGCCTCATCCTTGTCCAATACAAAATCACTTGTAAGCATATCATTCAGCTTCAGATACGCATCTGTTCTGGTAGGGTCTGTAATTATCGCATTGTAATAGTCCTCATAAGTATCTGCCGTTTTCAGAATGTTATCATAGTTTTCACTTTTTTTATTCTCGGCTGAAACATATCCCCATATAGAGGTTGCTCCCAAAATCACTGTAATTACCGACGTAGTGATAAAAGCTGCAAGCTTTCTTTTTTGTTTTTTTCTATATATATCATCTATCTCATCATAGTGCTCCAAAGCATACATCAGCTCTGCCGCATTCTGATATCTGTTAGCCGGATTAGGCTGTGTACACTTTAAAATGATTCTTTCAAGACCACCTGACAGGCTTGGGTTTATCTCTCTGATCGGCCTGATTTCATAAGGTGGCTCACATGGGTTCTTTCCTGTAACCAGATGATATAGTGTAGCACCAAGACAATAAATATCTGTCCTGCCATCCGTCTGTCCCATTCCTCCAAACTGCTCCGGAGCTGCATATCCCATAGTTCCGAGACATGTCGTATCAGCCAGATTTTTTTCTTTAAACTCTCTTGCTGTTCCAAAATCAATAAGAGTGATATTGCCATCAGGTTTAAGCATAATATTGGCAGGCTTCATGTCACGATATATGATAGGTGGATTCTGTGAATGCAGATATCCAAGTACATCGCACAGCTGCTTAGCCCAATGAATCACATCATCCTGAGGCAATGCGCCATACTCTTCAATAGCCTTGCTAAGTGAATTTCCCTGTATGTAATCCATGACGATCAGGAATCTGTCGTCATCCTCTATGACGTCCACAATATCCGGCAGATAAGGATGATTAAGTTTTTTTAGCATGTCTGTCTCAGCCACAAGACTCTGCTTCACAACCTCAAAATCCTTTACACCGTCTTTTCGTACCTCTTTAATAGCCCACTGCTTATTTGCTTTTTCGTTCATAGCCAGGTAGACGATACTCATTCCACCATGGCCCACTTCATTCAGTATCTTGTATTTTCCATCAACAAGAGAACCAATCTCAAGCATAAACTTTCCTCCTACTGTACCTTAATCAGCGCTGCTGTGATATTGTCTCTCTCCCTACGCTGCATGTTGAGTTCTATCAGAGAACGAAGCTGCCTATTCATCACATCCCTGTTTGTCATAAATGATGGTCTGATTGCCTGATAAATCTCATCAGATGTAATCTCGTGTCTGAAACCATCCGAACAAAGCAGAAACTCCGTACCACTTTGCACATCTCCAAAAAACATGTCAGGATTAACAATCTCAGAAGCACCCACACACTGTAAAAGTACATTTCTGCGTGGGTCTGTTTTAGCCTGCTCTATTGTCATATGACCCAGCTCTATCTCTCTACCTACAAACGTCTGATCCTTTGTAAGCTGTATGAGCTTATCATTTACAAGATATGCTCTTGAATCCCCAACATTCATCAGATAGTATCTCCTGTCAGTGACAAGAAGTGCTACTACAGTGGTTCCAAGATTAACGCCCTGACCTGCTCCATACTGTTTGATTTTTTGATTCTGATTTGCTACTATACTCTCCCACTGTGCCCTTATTACAGAATCCTTAATATATCCGGGTCCATTCTGACAAATCATCTGCAGATCATCATTGACCCACTTATCAAATGCTCTTATAACCGTAGCACTGGCAAGCTCACCCTTCGCAAGACCTCCCATACCGTCACACAATACCGCAAAAACCATATTCCCAAGATTGGTAAAAATACGTTTCATCATTATGCTGTCCTGATTTGTTCTCTTGACTGTTCCCACATCTGTCTGGGCTGCAATTTCGTAATCCATACCATTTCCTCAATAAATATAATATTTAACCTATGATTTTTGTTTACTAGTACATGAAAAATTCAAAATCCTCATTCGCCAGTCTGATTTTTGTTCCATGCTCGATTTTAGTCTCCACATTGCTTTGAATCATCGAACCATTCACATATGTATGGTTTGTTGAATTGGTATCCACAATATAAAACTCATTATCCTTGTTAATAATATTTGCGTGGCTCCTGCTGACCGCTGTATTGTCACTCACAAAATAATCCACATAGCTTCTTTCTTTTCCTATTCTAAATACCGGCTTGTTGAGTTCTATTCTCTCATTATTCTTTATTCGAAGCAGATAAGGCTTAATAATCTGAGCCTGTGATGTTCCCAAAACAGTGGTCTCTCCAGCCTCTGAACCGACTCCAAGCACTGTAGTCTCTCCAAAATTACCAGCCTTTGTCATGTTCTCCAAAATCTGTGGTGGAACTGATGGATTTCCGGTCATGCCTGTATTTGTATTTTGATTCTGCACCGGCTGTGGCTGAACCTGTTGCACCGGCTTTTGCTGTGCCTGTGGCATCGGTTGTGGCTGTGTCTGCTGGACACGAGAAGCACCTGCGTTCATCTGCACTGCCTGATTAGGCTGTGCAAACTGACGCTGCGGCTGATTCGACTGAGTGAACTGTCGCTGTGGCTGTACAAATTGTTGTTGAGGCTGCTGTGGCATTACAGGTTGTGGCTGTGCAGACTGTGGACGCTGCTGTTGTGGCTGGCCTGGGATGGCAAATGAAGCATTTGATGCCTTCACATTTTGACCAGGCATTGCTGCTCCGTTTTTTTCTGCTTCCTTTTGAGCCTTTCTTTGGGCTTTTTGTCTTTCGTAAATCTGCTTATTTTCTTTACTGTAATGTGTCAAAAGTCCAAACATGGACATCTGCTTCTCACTGGTTGTTTCCACATATGTACCTGAAATATTCGTCCCCATCTGCACATTATTATTAATTCTATTCTGGTTTTGTGGATTCATATTAGGTACTGCAAAATTCACCTGATTAGGCTGTACCACATTATTTGCAGATTGTGTTTCACGCTGTGATTGCATTTTCCCCTGAGATGGCATATTTGTCTGTACCTGTTCATTCTTTAGCTGATTCATAGCAGGCTGCATAGGTTTAGGCTGCTGACTCTGTGACTGGCTCTGTGGTTGAACCGGTTTTTGCTGACCAGCAACAGCCTTTGAAGCTGCAATATTTAAATTATCAGCATCTATGTCCATCAGGAGCTTTTCAAAAGCATCCACAGAAAATACAGGTGTACTATTCAGATAATTAATAATCTGTGCAACATAATCGCAATTCTCATTTTGGTCAAACTGTGTACTAAACATTATCTGCTTAAAAAACATAGGAATATTAACAGACTCATTCTGTCTGACCAAAGGAAGACATACAAGCATTGCATCACACTTTGACACATCAACATAAATATGTTCCAAATCAATCAACAGGCTTCTCGCATCAATCATATATTCCTCTGTTGATTTAATTGCCTTTAATACGCTGATAAACACACCTAGTAATCTCTTCTTATTTACAACTCCTGATAAAAACTCTTTTGCTGACACTTTTGCAGAAATATTATATTTAATAAATCTATCAGTATCTGACTGGGTGAACAGAGTCGGAACAATTCCATCTATCTTATTATTAGTAATCATTCCAAGGCTCATTGTATCCACATTATCCGAAGCTCCTATTTTATATACCAGATAAGTATTGTTTCCTTGATTTTCATATGTAAAACTCATGCCTTTGTCTCCTTTGTTCTATGATTCATGATTGTATAAATATAGTGTCAAAACCTGCCATTTATCATCCGTCTTAACAAATGTCTTGCCCTGTTCATTGAAATCGCACGCATCATCAAATCCTGTCGCAATGACTTTATTACCCTTTTCATCTACATAGCCCCAGCCATTTGTAAATCTGACGGCCGCCAATCCGTTTGAAAAGCTATGAGCCTCATTAAATTGAGGCTTAATCATCTGTTTACCATCCTTATCAACAAATCCCCATTTGCCGTCCACACATACTGCGGCATATCCATCATCTGCAAATAGCCGTGCATCATCAAATTTAGTTTTTACAACCTTATTGCCTTTAGAATCAAATAAATAATAATATCCATTCTGCTTTGCAAATACCCTATCGTTTCTACATACTATTCCTTTACTGTCCATAACAACCGAATCATATTTATCTTTTGTTACTTTCTTTCCCTTGGTATCAATAAGACTCCATTTATTACCAGACTTGACAGCTGCTACTCCATTTCCCATGGCTGAAACCTCATCATAGTCACCAGCTATCTTTTTCTTGCTGTCCAAACTGTACAGGCTCCATTTTTTGCCATCATTTACAGGAAAAATATTATCCATTGACATATATCCCAGTTTCTCAATATTGTCGACAAAATCAATGACTATCTTTCTGTTGCCCTCGTTGTCTATATAAAATGCCCTGCCTTTGTCATCTATAACAGGTGCAACCTCTTTAGCAAACGCTCCCGCCTCTTCAAATTCGGATTCTATTACACGATGTCCTTTGCTGTTCAGATAGCCCCACTTTTTTTCTTTCTTTACTGCTGCATAGCCATTACTGAACTCCTCTACCTGTGCATATTCACCTTCGAGATAATACTCATATTTGATATCTGAAATAATCTCTTCAATCTTCTTTGATGAAATTTTCAGTCCATCCGCTTCATCCTTTATCCTGAAACATGAGGCATAGTCTTTCTGCTCCAAATACACCTGAATCAAAAACTCATATCCCACCTGTTCCTTGGGATATTCACTTATGAGAGACTCTCCCCATTTGGCAGCTGTTCTTAAATCCTCCGCTTCTATATACATCTCTCCCAGCTCTGCCCGAAGCTTCGCTGAATCTTTAAGCTTTAAGGCATCAAGATAGTCCTCCTCTGCATTCACATAAACCTCAAGCTTCCTATTCTGTCTGGCCTGAGTTATATCATTATCATATTGTTTATTAATTTTTTCTCTGTCACTGTATGTTTTATATACAGAGCCTCCTAACAATGCTACAAGCAATATAGGTACTAAAAATTTATAATTCTTCATTGTATATCCTCTACATTCCAGTCAAAAATATTGATAACCACGTTCCTATAGCAAGAGCCGGACCAAATGCCATTGCATCCTTTTTGCCTTTTCTTTTTGTAATAAGAAAATAAATTGCTGTGATAAATGATAAAACGAGAGATAAAAATATAGCGCTCCATATTCCATCAAGCCCAAGCAATAGCCCCATAACTACAAACAGCTTTATATCCCCGGCGCCAATTGAACCCCTGATACATATCTTGCAAAGCAAAGAAGCTATAAACAGGGCTGCCGCTGCAATAAGCGAAGAAATGATATTGGCAACAATAAACTGACTGCCACATATCAGCTCAACAAATATACTTAACACCCAGTATACAAGTCCTGTAATAATATATTCATTTGGAATCCTTAGCTCCGTGAAATCAACATATGCAACAGATGCCATAATTGAAAGAAGTGCTATCATCCTAAAATTCTTATAAATTGCATTATCGTGATAAAAGAACTGAAGCATACAAGCATCTATCATGACAAGAAACATACCTATAATACAATAGACAATAAGCTTTTTACTCTTTTTTTCTTTATTTCTGATCAGTATATAGATACTCACTCCACATAGAATAATTGAAATGAGTATCATTAAAATATCATTTGTTTTCATAATTCCTAATCCACCTATTTTTTCGCACTAACTCCCTTGCCCCACACATCGGTTGATGCACTCTGACAAAATCTGATGGTGATATCTGTATTAAGCAGATTGACAACCTTCACATCATATGAGCAGGTCAACCTTAGGGCATTACTTGATTTGCCATCCGTTGATACCAAAAATTCCGTGCCAGCAAACGAAAGCCCATCCAGACCATCCTTTACATGATACTGTTTCAAAAAAGCGTTGACATCCCCACCATTTGAATCCTTAAGATTCTTCTTCATAAAGGCTCTTCCCATAGACTGTGCCAGATATGACTTGCCTGCAGACGAGCCCTCATTCAATGCAAGCATACCCATACCCTTTACAAAGCCCATAGGATCTTCTGCCAAAGCATCTCCATAGTCATTAATATTGGCAGCCAAATCTGATGCTCCACCCTTTGTCTCATCATAAGCGGTCATTAGACTTTCAAAATCAGAAGAGCCATTCTCTATATCTGACAAACTGCTATCCATATCCGATATTCCCGTCATTAGCTCATCCATACCCTTTAATGTATGCTTTGCCAATGCCCTACTGCTTGAAGCCGCATTGCTTGCCGCATTGTCCACCGAATCAATACCAAACTTATAATACAGATAGGAGTACTGCGAGATATCTGTCGCCGCACTGTTTAACGCTATGCTCATCTTTGCCTGTATGTAGCATATATCAACTATCGAATAGATGATGTACAACAGGAAAATAAAGGAGAAAATAACAATAACGCCAACTCCCATAGTCGTGATCATCAACACGTCACCACTGTGACGGATCGTTTTCATTCCTGCATTATGATTGATAAAAAGCATCATATACAGCATTGCCACATTGAACAGACACGCCAGAATATAGGGCACATAGATCTGTTTGTTTTTTCGGATGTTTACAACTGCCAGCCTGGCAAAAAATCCCTTACGCATGATACTCACCGCCCGTCATCAAAATGGTTAAGGTATCGGAAATCATCTGATACATCTCCTCTTTTGTTTTCTCGCCGCGATAGATCTGGTGGAACACCTCGCCGTCTTTTATGAACAATATGCGCTGCGCGCGCGACGCGGCCTTCACGGAGTGCGTGACCATGAGGATGGTCTGACCCTTTTTGTTTATCTGCTCGAACAGGCCGAGCAGCTCGTCGGTGCTCTTTGAGTCGAGCGCGCCCGTCGGCTCGTCGCAAAGTAAAAGTTTGGGATTTTTCGCAATGGCACGCGCGATGGAAACGCGCTGCTGTTCGCCGCCCGAAAGTTGAGACGGAAAATTGTGCATCCTGTTTTCAAGACCGACGTTTTTCAACACTTCTTCGGGAGAAAGAGGATCTTTGCATATCTGAGACGCAAGTTCAACATTTTCTTCCGCCGTCAGGTTATTGACCAGATTATAAAATTGGAACACGAACCCGACATCGTAGCGGCGATAGTAAGTCAGTTGTTTTTTTGAAAAAGCGGACACTTCCGTACCGTCTACAACCACCTTGCCCGACGTGCATGAATCCATACCGCCGAGAATGTTCAGAACCGTAGTTTTTCCCGCGCCGCTCGGACCTACAATGACGCAGAATTCGCCCTTTTGAATTTCAAAGCTTGCATCGGTTAAGGCGTGCACCTCTACGTCGCCGGTTTTATAAATTTTCGATACATTTTCAAATTCTACAAATGCGCCCATCGTACCGTCTCCTTATACTGCGTTGGTTTCTATATTAAAGTATAACAGAAGCGCGGGAAAAAGTCATGGACAGAATATGAAAATTCAGTTGATTTTTAGAGGGGATT
>OJOO01001243.1_pt1 | contig 11026 bp, 7 predicted proteins | sample 1598171 | NCBI WGS metagenome assembly OJOO01 (sample SAMN01915208, study PRJEB22387) | human gut metagenome | isolation source: stool | host: Homo sapiens | place: USA
GCAGCAGAGGAGACTACAGAAGAAGCAGCAGATGACGGAGATGTCGCGGATGTATCAGAGGCAATGTTAGGACTCTGGAAGGACAGCGCAGGAGATATCTACGGATTCTACAAAGATAATTCGTTTTTTGGTCAGTGGAAGGATGAAGAGCAGGATGTTCTTGGTGTATATGCCCTGAGTTCAGACGGAGAATATACAGCTCTGGTAATGCAGTTCGCAAATGACGACGGCACGTATGATGATGAAAATATGGTAACTTATCTGGTGCAGGCAAATGAGGAAGAGAATCTTCTGGAACTTTATGATCCGGACAGTCTGGACCTGACTGCAACCTTGGAGCCTTATGAGGCAGACGGTGATGAGTCGGATTACAATCAGACTTATCAGGATATGGGTGATATCCTGACAGAGTGTTATTCCGGCGAAACAGAAGCGGGTGAGACTTTTATTTATGCAGCTAATGAGGATGGAACTTTCTGCTCAGTACTTGTGATCGATCAGGATGATAACTATGTAAGCTTTGTTGGTGAAGGTACTTTTGATGAAGAGAATGGTACTGTGACGATTACTGATGAAGTTTCTGAGATGGCACTTACTTTTGGTGTGGCAGTGAATGATGATGATACACTGACACTGGATATGGGTGATCTTGGAAGCGCTACTGTAGAGGAAGCTACGCTGGCGGTTGCTGTGCAGGGACTGAAGTATGCAGTTGAGAATGGAACTGAGATGAACTAAGCAATTCTTTTTCAGGAACAAAAATATGTGATTTTGAGGATACTCCTCTTCGGATAGATTTATTCGGAGGGGAGTGTTTTTTCTGTGCCGGGGGTTTTAGAATGGCTGGGAAGATGGTATAATGAGGAGCGAATTCTATAGTTTTTGTGGAAGTGTTACAGATGAGCAGAAACAGACAGGAAGCGAAAATTACGAGAGAGGTTTGAATTTATGAATATTCTGAATATAGAGCATGTTTCTAAGGTGTTTGGTGAGAAGGTGGTGCTGGATGATGTTTCCTACGGGGTGCATCAGGGAGATAAGATTGGGATCATCGGGATTAATGGGACCGGGAAGTCTACGATTCTGAAGATCATCGGCGGTCTGGAGGAGCCGGATGAGGGGCAGGTGATCACTCAAAATGGCCTGAGAATCACGTATCTTCCGCAGATGCCGGAGTTTCCGCAGGGAGCTTCTGTCTTGGATTATGTGGCAGAAGGAAAGTGGCAGAAGGACTGGAGTACTGAGAGCGAGGCAAGGAATGTTCTGAATAAGCTGGGAATTACAGACCATGATGAGAAGATCGATCATTTATCCGGGGGACAGAAGAAAAGGGTGGCACTGGCAAGGACTCTGGTGAATCCCTGTGATGTGCTGCTTCTGGACGAGCCTACCAACCATCTGGATAATGAAATGGTGACCTGGCTGGAGGACTTTCTGAGAAGTTTTAAGGGCGTTGTGATTATGGTTACTCATGACAGATATTTCCTCGACAGGGTTACTAATAAGATTCTGGAGATTTCCCATGGCGGCCTTTATGCTTATGAGGCTAATTACTCGAAGTTTCTGGAACTGAAGGCAGAGCGTGAGGAGATGGAGCTTGCCAGTGAGAGGAAGAGACAGAGCGTACTCCGCATGGAACTGGAGTGGGCAAAGCGTGGATGCAGAGCCAGAAGTACCAAGCAGCGGGCACGTCTGGAACGCCTGGAGGCACTGAAGAATGGAAAGGCTCCGGTGCGTGATGCGAATGTGGAGCTGGATTCTGTTGAGACACGTATGGGAAAGAAGACAATCGAACTTCACCATATCAGCAAGAGTTTTGGTGAGAAGAAGATCCTGGATGATTTTAATTATATTGTGCTGCGCAATCAGCGTCTGGGAATTATCGGCCCCAATGGATGCGGAAAGTCAACTTTGATCAAGATTATTGATGGGATGGTACAGCCGGATGCAGGAGAAGTGGAAATTGGAGAAACCATTCGCATAGGGTATTTTGCACAGGAAGTGCCGGATATGGATACCAATCAGCGTGTGATCGATTATATCCGTGACGTGGCAGAGTATATTCCGATCAGGGACGGGAAGATTTCCGCAACAATGATGCTGGAGAGGTTTCTCTTTGATTCTGCCATGCAGTATGCACCCATTGCCAAATTGTCAGGTGGTGAGAAGAGGCGTCTGTATCTGCTGAAGGTTCTGATGGAGGCGCCGAATGTGCTTCTTCTGGATGAGCCAAGTAATGATCTGGATATTCCTACACTGACCATTCTGGAGGATTATCTGGATTCTTTTGCAGGGATTGTGATCGCAGTGTCTCATGACAGGTATTTTCTGGATAATATTGTGGACAGGATTTTTGCTTTTGAGGGGAATGGACATCTGACCCAGTATGAGGGCGGATATACGGATTATACAGAGGCGCTGGCGAGAAAAGGCGGGGCAGTATCTGAAGGACAGAGCACTGCAGTTGGTGCGGAAAAGAAGAAGTCGGCTCAGGCAGACTGGAAGCAGAATCGTCCCCAGAAGCTGAAATTTACCTATAAAGAGCAGAGGGAATTTGAAACTATCGATGATGATATTGCAGCGCTGGAGGAACTGCTGGAGAAGCTGGATAAGGATATGGAGGCCAATGCCACCAATTCTGTGAAGCTTCGTGAGATCATGGAGCAGAAGGAGAAGGCACAGGCAGATCTGGATGAGAAGATGGACAGGTGGGTTTATCTGAATGATCTGGCGGAGCGAATCGAGGCACAAAAAAGTGAAAAGTGATTTTTTTCAGATGCTATTGACTTTGCAGAGGGTTCTTTAGTATGATACAGATTATGGAAGATTGCAGGAGCTGCTTTGCAGCGGGGCAATTTGCGGATGCCGGGTCAGTAACAGAAAATATCTTTTGATTCTGACATCTGTAAGTGAACAGTAAGTGAACAGGAGATATAAAAATATGACAGAACAGGTCAGAGTTGTAGTGGACGCAATGGGCGGGGATAATGCCCCGGCAGAACCTGTCAGAGCTGCAGTGGAAGCTGTAACAGAGAGACAGGACATAAAAGTAATTCTTACAGGAAAACAGGAAGTGATAGATAAGGAACTGGCGAAATATTCCGGATATCCGAAGAACCAGATCCAGGTTGTCAATGCATCCCAGGTGATCGAGACAGCAGAACCCCCTGTTTTTGCAATCCGTAAGAAAAAAGATTCATCAATCGTAGTAGGTTTGAATATGGTTAAGAAACAGGAGGCAGATGCCTTTGTTTCATCAGGAAGTACAGGAGCTGTTCTTGTTGGCGGACAGGTACTGGTAGGCAGAAGTAAAGGTGTGGAGAGGCCGCCTCTTGCACCGTTGATCCCTACCACGAAGGGTGTTTCCCTTCTGATCGACTGTGGTGCCAATGTGGATGCACGTCCATCGCATCTGGTGCAGTTTGCGAAGATGGGCTCTATTTATATGGAGAACGTAGTCGGTATTAAAAATCCAAAAGTTGCCATTGTAAATAACGGGGCAGAAGAGGAGAAGGGAAATGCACTTGTAAAAGAAACTTTCCCCCTTCTGAAAGAATGCAAAAGCATTAATTTCATCGGAAGTATAGAAGCCAGAGATATCCCGGCAGGATATGCGGATGTGGTCGTATGCGAAGCATTTGTGGGAAATGTGATCCTTAAATTATATGAGGGAGTTGGTTCTGCCCTGATCCAGAAGATCAAAGAAGGAATGATGACCAGCACAAGAAGTAAGATCGGTGCACTTCTGGTAAAGCCTGCACTGAAAGAAACTCTGAAATCCTTTGATGCAACGGAATATGGCGGAGCACCGCTTCTGGGGCTTAAAGGACTTGTGGTAAAGACGCATGGAAGTGCCAAAGCCATTGAGATCAAACATGGTATTTTCCAGTGTGTACAGTTTAAACAGGAGAAGATCAACGAGAAGATCGCAGAGCGTATCCTGGAGGATCAGGAAGTACTGAAGTCCGGAGCAGAATAGAGCAGGACAGGAACAGAAACAGGAAGGAGGGTTGAAGATGGAACTGGAGAAAATAAAAGCTATCATAGCAGAGGTTCTGAATATTGATGCAGATTCGATCACAGAAGACACTACATTTGTAGATGATCTTGGTGCAGACTCTCTTGATATTTTTCAGATTATTATGGGGATTGAAGAGGAGTATGACATTGAGCTGGATAATGAATCTGTCGAACAGATTCAGACAGTCGGTGATGCTGTTGAAGCAATTCGGACAATTAAATAAAAATGTAACTGTCCGGCAGTCTGAAATTTGACAGGAGCATAATACAGGCGCACTGAGCAGTTGCAAAAAATGATGTCGCAGGGTTGTCAGATGACAGCCCTGCGCATATGGAGAGGGTTAGAGGAATGAATAGAAAGACAGAAGAATTAGAAGAAATCATAGGATATCATTTTAAAAATAAACATTATCTTACACAGGCACTGACTCACAGTTCCTATGCAAATGAGAAGAAGCTGGGGAAGCTGGGCAGCAATGAGAGACTGGAGTTTCTGGGAGATGCTGTGCTGGAGCTGATCAGCAGTGATTATCTGTATGCAAGATTTACCCAGATACCGGAGGGAGAGCTGACAAAAAAGAGAGCCAGCCTGGTGTGTGAGCCAAGCCTTGCCTATTGTGCAAGAGAATTCGGACTGCCGCAGTTTCTGTTGCTTGGAAAGGGCGAGGATATGACAGGCGGAAGAAACAGGGATTCTATCGTCTCTGATGCAACAGAGGCTTTACTGGGAGCTATCTATCTGGATGGTGGTTTTGCTAATGCAAAGGAGTTTGTGCTGAATTTTATCCTGAATGATATTGAACACAAACAGCTCTTTTATGATAGCAAGACCATCCTGCAGGAAATCGTGCAGGAAAACGGAACACAGCCGGTGGAATATATTCTGACAAAAGAAGAAGGCCCGGATCATAACAAAAACTTTACTGTGGAGGCAAGAGTAAACGGAAAAGTGATGGGACAGGGAAGCGGTCATACAAAGAAAGCAGCAGAACAGGCCGCAGCATACCAGGCGATTCGTGTACTCAGAAAATAAACAGGAGAATTATGTATTTAAAGAATATAGAGGTACAGGGATTTAAGTCTTTCGCCCAGAAGATCAATTTTGAATTTCATAACGGGATCACCGGTATTGTAGGTCCGAACGGAAGTGGAAAGAGTAATGTCGGTGATGCGGTGAGATGGGTGCTGGGTGAACAGAGTGCCAGGTCTCTGCGAGGAGGAAATATGCAGGATGTCATTTTCTCCGGTACAGAGACAAGAAAACCCCTGGGTTATGCATCGGTGGCGATCACACTGGATAATTCAGACCATAAGCTTCCGGTTGATTTTAACGAGGTTACGGTTACCAGAAGGCTTTACCGTTCAGGAGAGAGTGAATATAAGATCAACGGAAGTGCCTGCAGACTGAAAGATATCAATGAGATGTTTTATGATACAGGTATCGGTAAAGAAGGATATTCCATTATCGGACAGGGACAGATCGACAGGATCCTAAGCGGTAAACCGGAAGAGAGAAGAGAGCTTTTTGATGAGGCAGCAGGTATTGTTAAATTTAAGAGAAGAAAGAATACCACTATCAAAAAACTGGAGGAAGAACGCCAGAACCTGGTCAGAGTGACAGATATCCTCTCGGAGCTTACCAGACAGCTGGAACCACTGGAGAAACAGTCAGAGACAGCAAGAGTTTATCTTTCCAAAAGAGAGACTCTTAAGGAACTGGATGTGAATATGTTCCTGATGGAGTATGCTGCTGCAGCCAAAGAACTCAAGGAACTGGAAGAGAAGAACATAATTGCGCAGAATCAGCTGAAGGATACCCAGAGTTCCTATGACCGGACCAAGGTGGAATATGAACGTCTGGAACAGGAGCTGGAAGATTTAAATTCCAAAATGGATGCACTTCGCATTTCCGGTCAGGAGCAGGCAATCCGTAAACAACAGCTGGAAGGCCAGATCAATGTATTAAATGAGCAGATACTGGCAGGGGCACAGAATGAAGAGCATTATAAGGGACGTATCCAGACTATTGAGGCTGAACTTTCAGTAAGAATAGATTCAAAGAAGAAACTTGAAGAAGAAAAAACGGATATTTATGCACAGTTAAAGGCTGTCCGTAAGAAACTTTCTGAGGAAGAAGAGAAATTAAGGACAGCGCAGGAGAATATGGAAGCCTGTACTCTCGAAGTGGAGAATGGCAAAAATGAGATCATTGAAATTCTGAACAGCCGCGCCAATGTCAAGGGTAAAGCCCAGAGATTTGATGCAATGATGGAACAGGCAGAAATCCGTAAGGCAGAGATCAGCCAGCGTATTCTCAGACTGAAGAGTGAAGAGGAAGAGCAGCAGACCATTCTGACTACAGCCCGGAAACAGTATGATGAGATTACATCCCAGATTGAAAATGCCAATGAGGAATGTGAACATCTGAATCTGAGTGTGATGAAGATTCAGGAAAAGCTGAAGGAACAGAACACAAAGCTGGAAGCAGAACAGACAGCCTATCACAGAGAGGCATCCCGGCTGGATTCTCTCAGAAATATCGCGGAGCGCTATGATGGATACGGAAACAGTATCCGGAGAGTTATGGAACAAAAAGAACGTGTTCCGGGAATCCAGGGTGTTGTCGCAGATCTGATCCAGGTAAACAAAGATTATGAGATCGCTATCGAGACAGCTCTTGGTGGGAGCATTCAGAATATTGTTACAGATAATGAGCAGACTGCCAAAACCATGATCGAGTTTCTGAAAAAGAATCGTTATGGACGTGCGACCTTTCTTCCCATGAGCAGCATAAGTCCCAGAGGTGAGTTTACACCGAAAGAAGCACTGAAAGAGCCGGGCGTTGTGGGGATTGCCAGCGAACTGGTGTCCGTAGCTTCTCAGTATCAGCAGATCACGAAATTCCTTCTTGGAAGAGTGCTGGTAGTTGATAACATTGATCATGCCATTGCAATAGGAAAAAAATACAGACACAGTCTGAGAATGGTCACAACAGAGGGTGAATCCTTAAGCCCGGGAGGTTCCATGACCGGCGGTGCCTTCAGAAACAACAGCAATCTGCTTGGAAGACGGCGTGAAATAGAGGAACTGGAAACAAAAGTAAATCAGCTGAAGCAGAATCTGACCGAAATGCAGAATGCTGTTGAGGAAAATAAAAATCAGAGAAACAGGCTTCGTGATGCCATTGCAGGATTTCAGGAAAAACTCCGTCAGAAATATATAGAACAGAATACTGCCAGAATGAATATCAAACAGCAGGAAAAGAAAGCTGAGGAGATCCGAAGCGGATATGCGCAGATTAACAGAGATCAGGCAGAAATCAAACGCCAGGTCATGGAAATCCGGCAGGATCATGACCGGATTGCCAGGGAACTGGAGAATTCAAAGCAGGATGAGAAAGAACTGGAGAGTTTTATTGAGGCAAAGCAGTCAGAACTGGATGAATGGAAAGAAGAAGAGAAGAAAATCACCCGGGAGTTAGAAGAAATCCGTCTTCAGTCATCCGCTCTTGAACAGAAAGAGAAATTTGACCAGGAAAACCTGAGCCGTCTGAAAGCAGAAATCACAGCTTTTATGACTGAGAAAGAGGATATTTATCAGTCTCTTGCTCACAGCAGTGAAGAGATGGAAAAGAAGCAGGAGATGATCACCCAGCTGAAAAAAGAGTCGGAAGAGTCTGTCTTTCATGAAGAACAGGCACAGATGCAGCTGAAAAATCTGCAGAAGGAGAAAGAGAGCAGAACTTCTCAGCATAAAGATTTTTTTGAGAAAAGAGATTATCTGTCCGGTCAGATCGGACTTCTGGATAAGGAATGTTACCGTCTGCAGGGACAGATGGACAAGCTGGAGGAGAACAGGGAAGAGCGGATTGCCTATATGTGGTCCGAGTATGAGATCACTCCCAATAATGCCGTTTCCTACAGAAAAGAGGAACTTACTGATCTTTCGCAGATGAAGCGACAGGCAGCTCAGATTAAAGATGATATCAGAAAGCTGGGACCTGTAAATGTAAATGCTATTGAGGATTATAAGGAACTTCTGGAAAGACACACCTTTCTGTCCGGTCAGTATGAGGATCTGGTCACAGCGGAGAAAACTCTGGAACAGATCATTCAGGAGCTGGATGAGGGAATGCGGAAACAGTTTTCTGAGAAATTCGGCGAGATCCAGAAGGAATTTGACAAGGCATTTAAGGAATTGTTCGGAGGCGGAAAAGGAACTCTGGAGCTGGATGAAGAGGCAGATATCCTGGAGGCAGGAATTAAGATCATTTCCCAGCCGCCGGGAAAGAAACTGCAGAATATGATGCAGCTTTCCGGCGGGGAAAAAGCTCTGACAGCTATCGCGCTTCTTTTCGCGATCCAGAATCTGAAGCCGTCACCGTTCTGTCTGCTGGATGAGATCGAGGCAGCGCTGGACGATTCCAATGTTGGGCGATTTGCCGGATATTTACAGAAGTTGACGAAAAACACACAATTTATTATAATAACCCATAGACGTGGAACTATGAACGCCGCAGACCGGCTTTATGGTATTACCATGCAGGAAAAAGGGGTATCCACACTGGTTTCCGTCGATCTGGTGGAGAATCAGCTTACCCAGTAACAGGAGGAGTTTCACATGGCAGAAGAAAAGAAAGGTTTTTTTAAACGATTAGTCAGTGGACTGGCAAAGACCAGAGACAATATCGTAGCCGGATTTGACAGTATTTTCAGTGGTTTTTCCAGTATTGATGAAGATTTTTATGAAGAGCTGGAAGAGATTCTGATCATGGGTGATATCGGGATCAATGCGACCACTTCTATTATTGAGAATTTAAAGAAAGAAGTTTCCGAACGTCATATTAAGGAACCGATGGAATGTAAACAGCTTCTGATCAATGAGATCAAGGATCAGATGCGTGTGGACAGCACAGAGTATGAATTTGAGAACCGCAGATCCGTAGTTTTGGTGATCGGTGTCAATGGTGTCGGAAAAACCACTTCAGTAGGAAAGCTTGCAGGAAAATTAAAAGACCAGGGCAAGAAGGTTATCCTTGCAGCAGCCGATACTTTCCGCGCAGCAGCAGGAGAGCAGCTTACTGAGTGGGCGAACCGTGCAGGTGTGGAGATCATCGGCGGACAGGCAGGAGCAGATCCTGCATCTGTTATCTATGATGCGGTGGCTGCAGCCAAAGCAAGAAATGCAGACGTACTTCTCTGTGATACAGCAGGACGTCTTCATAATAAAAAGAACCTTATGGAAGAACTCCGCAAGATTTACAGGATCCTGGAGAGGGAGTATCCGGATGCATATCTGGAGACACTGGTAGTGCTGGATGGTACCACCGGACAGAATGCCCTTGCACAGGCGAGACAATTTGCGGAGGTCGCAAATGTCAGCGGTATTATCCTTACCAAGCTGGACGGAACTGCCAAGGGAGGTATTGCAGTTGCCATCCAGTCTGAACTGGATATTCCGGTGAAGTACATTGGCGTAGGAGAAAGTATTGACGATCTTCAGAAATTCGATGCAGATGCATTTGTAAATGCGTTGTTTGATGTAGACCATAAAGAAAACCCGGACGCTTAAGATTAGGATGTACTTTCGGAGTCAAATCAAGTACAAAAAGATTCCGGGAGTACATTTAGGACAAAATGGAGGAAAAAACAATGCTTACTTTAGAGAGTTTTGAACAGGCATCAGAGATCGTAAAACAGGTCACACAGGAAACAAAGCTGATCAAGAGCAGCTATTTCAGTGAACTTACAGGAAATAAGGTTTATTTAAAACCGGAGAATATGCAGCGTACAGGTGCATATAAGGTTCGTGGTGCCTATTATAAGATCAGCACTCTTTCCGATGAAGAGAGAAATAAAGGTCTGATCACAGCATCCGCCGGAAATCATGCACAGGGTGTTGCCTATGCTGCGCATAAATATGGTGTGAAGGCAGTGATCGTTATGCCTACCACAACTCCGCTGATCAAGGTTGAGAGAACAAAGAGTTACGGTGCAGAGGTTATCCTGCATGGTGATGTATATGATGAGGCATGTGCACATGCACTGGAACTTGCTGAGAAAGAGGGATATACCTTTATCCATCCTTTCGATGATCCGGCAGTTGCCACAGGACAGGGTACCATTGCAATGGAGATCGTTCAGGAGCTTCCGCTTGTTGATTATATTCTGGTTCCGATCGGTGGAGGCGGACTTGCAACAGGTGTTTCCACACTTGCGAAGCTGTTAAATCCACATATCAAAGTCATCGGTGTGGAACCGGCAGGGGCTGCCTGCATGAAAGCTTCTCTGAAGAAGGGTGAGGTTGTGACTCTTCCGCACGTAAATACGATTGCTGACGGTACTGCAGTACAGACACCCGGAAAGAAAATCTTTCCGTATATCCAGAAGAATCTGGACGATATCATCACTATCGAGGATGATGAACTGATCGTTGCTTTCCTTGATATGGTTGAGAACCATAAGATGATCGTAGAGAATTCCGGTCTTCTGACAGTGGCAGCGCTTCGTCATCTGGATGTGAAGGGAAAGAAGATTGTTTCTATCTTAAGCGGTGGAAACATGGATGTTATTACCATGTCTTCTGTTGTTCAGCATGGTCTGATCCAGAGAGACAGAATCTTCACAGTATCTGTGCTCATTCCGGATAAGCCGGGCGAACTGGTACGCGTGGCAAGCGTGATCGCCAGGGCGCAGGGCAATGTTATCAAGCTGGATCATAACCAGTTTGTAAGCACAAACAGAAATGCGGCAGTGGAACTTAAGATCACATTGGAGGCTTTTGGCACAGATCATAAGAATGAGATTGTTAAAGCTCTCGAAGATGCAGGATGCAGACCAAAGGTGATCCGTCCAAGTCTGTGATTGTCTCAGAGTAGCATCTGCCATGTAAATAAATGAAATGGGAGCCCTGGTGTTCAGTATATGGATGCCGGGGCTTTTTTGATGAGATTTTTAAGAAGTGTATCGGAAAAAATAAATTTGTGCTGTCAAGAGAAAATGCTTGA
>OJOO01001258.1_pt1 | contig 10940 bp, 8 predicted proteins | sample 1598171 | NCBI WGS metagenome assembly OJOO01 (sample SAMN01915208, study PRJEB22387) | human gut metagenome | isolation source: stool | host: Homo sapiens | place: USA
TCTTCGGCAACTGGAAGCCGCTGAACATCGCTGGGGCGTCGCTGCTGTTCGGCCTGTTCAAGTGTATTGCCGCGGCGTACTCCAGCCTGGATATCAACGGCGACGGCGTGTATTGGCTGGCGGAGATCGGCATCAGCTCCCACGTGTACCGTATGCTGCCGTACCTGATCACGCTGGTGGTGCTGGCCTTCACATCCAAGAAATCCCGCGCACCCAAGGCGGAGGGTATCCCCTACGACAAGGGCCAGCGGTAAAAGAAGCATAAAAAAGAAGCACCCGCGCGGGTGCTTCTTTTTTGCGCTGTTTTACATGGATTTTACAAAAGATGGCCTGCGAACTTGACATTTATACCGTACAATGTAGACGGACAATAAGGTGACATCTGAGAAAATGTAAAGTTGAGGGAAAGAAAATGGATATTTTTCATGCGCTGACCATGCTGGGCGGGCTGTGCCTGTTCCTGTTCGGCATGAATTTCATGGGCCAGGCGCTGGAGCGCCGGGCCGGCGGCAAGCTGCGGACGCTGCTGGATAAAATGACCGGCAGCGTGGGTGCCGGTTTCCTGACCGGACTGGGCATCACCGCCATCATTCAGAGCTCATCGGCCACCACCGTCATGGTGGTGGGCTTCGTGAACTCCGGGCTGATGACCCTGCGGCAGGCTATCAATGTTATCATGGGCGCCAACGTGGGCACCACGGTGACGGCCTGGCTGCTGAGCCTGGCGGGGATCGACGGCGGCAGCGTGTGGCTGCAGCTGCTGAAGCCCACCGCCTTTACGCCGGTGCTGGCGCTGATCGGCATCATTTTCTATATGTTCTGCAAGGACAGCCGGAAAAAGGAGACTGGCTCCATTCTGCTTGGCTTTGCCACGCTGATGTTCGGCATGGACACCATGAGCGCCGCTGTGGCGGGGCTGAAGGACGTACCGGGGTTTGCAGAGCTGTTTTTGGCCTTTACAAACCCGCTGCTGGGCGTGCTGGTGGGCGCGGTGCTGACGGCGATCATCCAGTCGTCCTCCGCCTCGGTGGGTATTTTGCAGGCGCTGGCCTCTACCGGCCAGGTCAGCTACGCCGCCGCGGTGCCCATTATCATGGGCCAGAACATCGGTACCTGCGTCACGGCGCTGATCTCCTGCGTCGGCACCAACAAAAACGCCAAGCGGGCGGCCGTGGTGCATCTGATGTTCAATGTGATCGGTGTGGCGGTGCTGCTGACGGTGTTCTGCATCGTCAAGACCATCTTTGCCCCGGTACTGCTGAACAATGCGGCGTCTATGGCGGGTATCGCTGTGGCCCACTCGGTGTTCAATATCCTGTGTACGGCCATACTGCTGCCCTGCGGCGACCTGCTGGAGAAGTTGGCTATCCGCCTGGTGCCGGATAAGGCCCACGCGGCCGATAAAACGGTGGAGCTGGACCAGCGCCTGCTGACCACACCGGCCGTGGCGCTGGAGCGCTGCCGGGTCGTCACCTGCGAGATGGCGGAGGTTGCCGTGCGGGCGCTGCAAAACGCCCTGCGGAGCTTTGACCACTACACCGAAGCGCTGGCCTCCGCCATCCGGGAGGATGAGAGCCGCTGCGACCACTACGAGGACGTGCTGGGCACCTATCTGGTAAAGCTCAGCGCCCAGAAGCTGGGTGAGCAGGAGAGCGAGGAGTCCGCGGAGCTGCTGAAGGCCATCGGCGATTTTGAGCGTATCTCCGACCATGCGGTGAACGTGCTGGAGTCGGCGGAGGAGCTGCGGGAGAAGGGGCTGGCCTTCAGCGACGAGGCGAAGCGGGAGTTGAGCGTGCTGTCCGCCGCGGTCAACGATATCCTCATGCGGGCGCTGGACGCTTTCCGGCAGCAGGATATGACCGCCGCCCGGCAGGTGGAGCCGCTGGAGCAGGTCATCGACGATCTGAAGGAGCAGCTGCGTACCCGACATATCCTGCGGATGCAGCAAGGCCAGTGCAGCATCGAGGCGGGCTTTGTCTGGTCCGACCTGCTGACGGACCTGGAGCGTACCTCGGACCACTGCTCCAATATCGCCGGGTGCGTGATCGACGCCGCCCACCACGACCTGAATATGCACGCCACGCTGGATGCGGCGCGGCGCCGGGACCCGGACTTCCGGGAGCAGTACCAACGCTGCGCGGCGAAATATCGGGTGTAAACAAAAGAAGTCCCTCCCGCCGGGAGGGACTTCTTCTTGTGCGCTCACAGCCCGCGGGAGGCGCGCTCCCGCGCCTCGGCCTCCGCCCGCTGGCGGCAGACCTCCACCCAGTCGGGCAGCTTGTCCAGCTCGGCGGCAAAGGCTGCCAGTTCGTCGGGAATGACGATCTTCTGGGGACAGACAGCAGCGCAGGCGCCGCAGCCCAGACAGGCGTGAGGCCACTTGTTCGCGGGCACCGCGTCCAGCTGCATCTTGATGGTGCTGCCGCTGCCGGTGCGGAGCTGGTTGTACTTGTGCAGCAGATCCGGGATATCCAACTGCTGGGGACAGCCGTCACAGCAGTAGCGGCAGGCAGTGCAGGGGATGGAATTCTTCATCTTATCCGCCGCAGCAAAGAGGATCGCCTCCTCAGCGGGGGAGAGGGGGTCGAGGCGCTCAAAGGTGGCCACGTTATCCGCCATCTGCGCCATGTCGGACATACCGGAGAGGACCATGTGGACGTTATCCAGTCCCTGGAGCCAGCGGAAGCCGAAGGAGGCGATGCTGGCGCCGGGGCGGAGGGCGTGGAGCTGCTGTTCACTGTCGGCATCCAGGGCGGCCAGCTTACCGCCGCGGACCGGCTCCATGACCCAGACGGGGATATGGTGCTTTTCCAGCAGCTCGTATTTCTCCCTGGCCCGCTGAATGGTCCAGTCCAGATAGTTCAGCTGGATCTGACAGAACTCCATCTCCTTGCCATAGCGCTCCAGAAAAGCGGTGAGGCAGGGAAGGTCCGCGTGGGTGGAAAAGCCCAGGTGCTTGATGCGGCCCAGGCGCTTCTGCTCCACAAAATAGTCGATGATGCCCCACCGGGGATCGGTGTAAATATCCACGTCGTTTTCATAGACGTTGTGCAGCAGGTAGAAATCGAAGTAGTCCACCTGACACTTCTCCAGCTGCTGGGCAAAGGTGTCCGCCGGGTCCGGGTCGCAGGTGAGCGTATGGCCGGGGTATTTGGTGGCCAGGTAAAAGCTGTCCCGGGGATGCTTTTTCAGGCAGCGGCCTACCACCGTCTCGGACAGATTTTGCATATAGGCCCAGGCGGTGTCGAAATAATTGACGCCGTGGGCCAGCGCATAGTCCACCATCGCCTGGGTGGTGTCCTCGTCGATGGCGCCGTCCGCCGTGGTGGGCAGACGCATGGTGCCGAAGCCCAGCAGGGACAGGTGCAGGTCCTGAAAATCACGATAGATCATATCGTTGCCCTCCTTTTTTGTGGTGCTATTCTACCGCGAAAAATGGCGGAGCGCAAGAGTGGAATTGGCCGTGCGGTACGCCTGCGCCGCCGCTGCACCCGGGAGAGGGCCTACGGCGTGATGGAGACGGTCCTGGGCGACAGACTGCACCAGCTGAAGTGCGGGCTGGAGATGACCTTCTGAAAAACAGACCACCCCCGGCTCCTCGCCAGGGGTGGTTTTGCTTGCTCAGGGCAGCAGTGTTTTCTCCAGGAAGTCGTAAACGGCCTCGGCGGTCTGGTGGACGGAGTCCAGCAGGACGTATTCGTCGCTGCTGTGATAGTTCTCGCCGTCGGCGCCGAAGATGATGGCCGGCGCGCCCAGCCGCGTGCCCATGTAGTTGAAGTCGCCGATGCTGGCGAAGTAGGAGATGGTGGGTTCCTTGCCGGTGACCTTGCGGATGGACTCCAGCAGGGAGACGGTCATGGGTTCGTCCTGGGGGACGGTGTAGGGCATGAAGCCCCGGGAGCCCTCAGACGGCGCTTCGCGGAAGCAGATCTCATACCGCCCGGTGATACCGGCGCGCTGCACGGCCTTTTCGATCTCGCGGACGATGGTGTCCGGGCTTTCGCCCACCACAATGTGCCAGAACAGGCGGAGCACGGCGAAGTCCGGCACGCTGCACGCGCCGCCGTCGGCGCTGATGCCTACCACGCAGCAGGTGCCCTTGCCCAGGTGCGGGTCCTCAACATAGTCCACCTGCTCCAGGGCCTGCGCCACCTTGGCCGCGTCCAGCAGGGCGCTGTGACCCTTTCCCGGGTTGGCCGCGTGGGCGGACTTTCCGTAGAAGCGGATCTCCAGACCATAGCCGCCTCGGGCGCCCAGGCAGACATCGGGGAAGGGCTTACCGTCAAAGCCGGCGCTTGGCTCGGTGATGATGGAGAAGTCCACGTCAGAGAGATAGCCGTCCTCGATGAGGGCATTGGTGCCCAGGCCGTAGGGGCCCTCCTCGTCAGAGACCAGCGCCAGCTTGATCTTCCCGGCGAAGGTCTTGTGGGCGGCGGCGAAGCGGGCGGCCGTGACCATCAGCGCGGCGCAGCCGGATTTCATGTCCAGCGCGCCCACACCATAGAGCCTGTCGCCGTCCAGCTCGCCGTAGGGATCGCGGGTCCAACCGCCGCACAGCTGCACGGTGTCCAGATGGCCGTTCAGGCAGATGACCGGTCCGGGTCTGCCGCCGTCGATAACGGCGATGACATTTTTTCCATGGAAATCTGTGACCTTGGCATCGTGGTATTCGTGCAGCTGTGCGGGCAGTTCCTGCCGGCACAGCCAGTCTCTGGCAAAGGCCATGATCTCGTCCTCGTGGAAATACGCACTCTTAATGGCGGTGAGCTGCTGCAAAAGTGCTGTGACCTCAGCTTTTTCTATCATCTGTATGATCGCTCCTCTCTGCTGTGGGGCCGGAAATATGCGCTTTCTCCGTACAGTATAGCGGGCAGGCGTTTAACGCCTGTTGGTCCGGGCGTTTTTCACTTATTGCTCCACGCGCCACAGTGCGCCGAAGTACCACGCACCCATGCCGTCGGACACCACGCCGGTCACGTCGCCGCGCAGGGCGTAGGCCTGCTCCTTCTCATACAGCGGTATCACGTTGGCCATGTCCAGCAGCAGCCACTCCGCATCCTTCAAATAGGCGTCCCGCGCCTCGGCGGAGGTGCTGGCCGCCGCCACCCGCATCAGAATGTTATAGGCGTTCATGTAGATCAGCGCGTAGTTCCGCGTGTCGCCGCTGCGCCACAGGTCCAGATAGGCTGATGCATCGTTGTACAGCGCGTCCAGCTCCGTCAGGGCCAGGGTGAACGCGCCGCTGCTGAGCAGCTGCTGATACGTCTCCGCATCCTCACCCTGCAGGGTCACGCTCAGTCCCAGTTTTTCCTGCCACACCTTCTGCAGCCGCTGGGCCAGTGCCGTCTGCGCCGGCGTATTCCGGTACAGCAGCGTCACCGTCCCCAGGCTTATCAGCGCCTCCGGCCGCCGCAGGCCCGCCTGCGTCATCAGCTCCAGCGCCTGACTGCACCGGTCCGTGTAGGTATCCGCCTCGCAGTCGATCATCGCGCCGTTGACCGCCCGGAACTCCTCGCCCCCGGCGGTGCGTATGCCGTGAGGCACCAGCCCCTCCGCGGCGGCATAGTCCGCGCCCAGAGCGCCGGCCGCCGCATCCCGGTCGATGACCAGACTCATGGCCTGCCGCAGCTCCGTCCGGTCCATGTTGGTGGCCATCTGGTTGATGAGCAGCACGCCCACGGTGCTGCTGCCGCCGTAGGTGCCGTCCTCTCCTGCCGCGCCGATGACCGCATCCGCGGTGCCCGCGTCCTTGGCGGCCTCCGCCGCGCTCTTGAACCGGATCTCGATCCGGTCCGCGCGCACCTGCCGCGCGTTATAGTGGTCCTCCTGCTTCACCAGCGTGGCGAAGAGACTGTCGCTCCAATCGCCGGTGCGGCGGTACGGCCCGTTGCCCACGAACCACGTCCGGCTGGCGCTCCAGCCCTCGCCGCCTTCCACAGCCTTCTGCTGCACCGGCATGGTGGCCGCCGCTGTGCACACCGCGTCCACAAAGTACGGGCACATCGTGCTCAGCGTCACCACGAAGGTGTGCTCGTCCTCGGCGTATACGCCCAGCGCCTCCGGGTCGCCCGCGTGGGCGTCCTCATAGCCCGCCACCATGGACAGGATCTCCGCCTCCGGGCTGTCCGTCTCCGGCGATACCAGCCGCCGCCAGGCGTACACGAAATCCTCTGCCGTCACGTCGCTGCCGTCGGACCACTTGCCGTCGCGCCGCAGGTGGAACGTGTACGTCTGCGTGCCGTCCTCGTTGTCCGTGCAGTCATAGGTGTGGGCCGCTGCGGGCACCGCGCCCTCCGCCGTCCAGCGGTACAGGTTGTCGAACAGGTGCAGCACCAGGGTGCGCTCCGCCGGTGTGGCGGCATAGGCCGGGTCTACTGTGGACACGCTGCCGGTCATCACCACCGACGCGGTGTTCTCGCCGCTGCGGCCGCGGCCGCAGCCGGCCAGCAGCGCCGTCATCATACACAGGCACAGCAGCATGGCCGCGCCCCGCTTCCATCGTTTCATAGGACTTCCTCCGGGAATAGACTTTTCCCCATTATATATGGTTTTGCGCCAAAAGTAAAGCCGCCCTCCGGGCGGCCTCACTTTGTTTACAATTACTCCGCGATCAGCAGCTGGGCGATCTGCACGGCGTTGGTGGCCGCGCCCTTGCGTACCTGGTCGCCGCAGCACCAGATGTTCAGCCCGTTGTCGCTGGTCAGGTCGTCCCGGATACGGCCCACGAACACCAGGTCCTGGTCGCTGGTCTCCAGCGGCATGGGATAGCGCTTGTTGGCCAGGTCATCCACCAGCCGGCAGCCGGGGGCTGCGGCGATCAGTTCCCGGGCGCGCTCCACGCTGATCTTCTCCTTGGTCCGCACCACGATGGACACGCTGTGGCTCCGCACCACGGGAACGCGGACGCAGGTGCAGCTGACCTTCAGCTCCGGCAGGTGCATGATCTTCCGGCCCTCGTTCTGCATCTTCATCTCCTCGGAGGTATAGCCCTCAAAGGCCTCGCCGCCGATCTGGGGGATGACGTTGTAGGCGATCTGGTACTGGAATACCTTGGGCTCCACCGGCTTGCCCTCCCGCAGCAGCTCCACCTCGTCCATCAGCTCGATGGGGCCGCCGGCGCCGGCGCCGGACACCGCCTGGTAGCTGCTGGCCACAATGCTCTCGATGGGGCTGTCGTGGTTCAGGGCGTTGATGGCCACCAGCGAGACGATGGTGGTGCAGTTGGGGTTGGAGATGATGCCCTTGTGCTTCTTCACGTCCTCCGGATTGATCTCCGGCACGATCAGGGGCACATCCGGGTCCATGCGGAAGGCGCTGGAGTTATCCACGAACACCGCGCCCGCCTTGACGATGGCCGGGGCGAACTGCTTGGCGATGTCGTTCTCCGCCGCGCCCAGCACGATGTCCAGGCCCTTGAAGGCCTCGTCACAGGCCAGCTCCACGGGGAGGTCGTGGCCCTTCCAGTGGATGGCCTGTCCCACGGACCGGGCTGACGCCAGCGGGGGCAGCTCCTCGATGGGGAAATCGCGCTCGGCCAGTACCTTCATCATCTCGCGGCCCACCGCGCCGGTGGCACCCAGAATAGCGACTTTATACTTTTTCATATGATGTACTCCTTTTCTCGATATCGAATAAGCGGTGTATCCTGCGTTCAGATGCGGCGCATCGACTTTGTGTACGGCAAGCCGCTGCGGTGAAGTATGGGCGCAGGAGACGCGCTTTATTTTACAAAACTGTTGTACAGCACCCGGATAGCCTTCTCAAAGTCGGCGCTGTCCACGCCCACGATGATATTCAGCTCTTCGGGCCCCTGGGTGATCATGCGGATATTGATGCCGTTTTCGCCCAGCTTGGCGAAGATCTTGCCGGAGGAGCCGGGCTGGAAGGCCATCTTCCGGCCCACGGCCGCCACCACAGCCATACCGTCGGTAACGTGCAGGCTGTCGGGCTTGATCTCCTTCTCCATGTCGCCCAGTGCCTGATACAGATACGGCGCGGCCTTGGCCGCCTCCACCACCAGCGATACCGAGTCGATACCGGAGGGGATGTACTCCACGTTGATGTGATAGCGCTCCAATATCTCCAGCACCCGGCGGATAACGCCCAGCTCCGAGGACATCCCGTTCTTGGTCATGGTGATGACGGAAAATCCCTTCTTTCCGGCGATGCCGGTGATCATGCTGCTCTCCTGCAGCTCCGCCGCCGTGTCGTCGAAGGCCTCCCGTATCATGGTGCCCGGGTGCTCCGGCTGGTTGGTGTTGCGGATGTTCAGGGGGATGTTCTTCTCCCGCACCGGGGAGACGGTGCCCTCGTGCAGCACCTGCGCGCCGATGTAGCTCAGCTCACGCAGCTCGGCGTAGGTAATGCGCTCGATGGGCCGCGGATCGGGTACGATCTTGGGGTCGGCCATCAGGAAGCCGGACACGTCCGTCCAGTTCTCATACACGTCGGCGTCCAGCGCCGCCGCCGCCAGCGCACCGGTGATGTCGCTGCCGCCCCGGCTGAAGGTGTGGATGCTGCCGTCCGGCAGCACGCCGTAGAAGCCGGGAATGACCACCTTCCGCCCGCTGGCCGCATGGATCAGAGCCTGATAGCTGGCCTCCTGGTCCACCGTGCCGTCCATGCGGAAGTGCAGCCACAGGCTGCTGTCCAGAAAGTCAAAGCCCAGGCAGTCGGCCATGATCCGGGCGGCGAAATACTCGCCCCGGCTCACCAGCTCATCGGCGGAGATGCCCTTGTCCATCTTGGCGCGCAGGGCGTCGAATTCCGCCTCCAGCGGCGTGGACAGGCCCAGCTCGTCCCGAATCTCCAGATACCGGCTGCGTACCATATCGAATATACCGTCGCAGCTGACGCCGTACTGCAGGTGGGCGTGGCACAGATACAGCAGATCCGTGATCTTGTGGTCGTCCTTGAACCGCTTTCCGGCGGCGCTGACCACCACCACCCGGCGGGCGGGGTCTGCCTCCACGATGGAGCGTACTTTTTCCAGCTGGTGGGCATCCGCCATGGACGACCCGCCGAATTTCAACACTTTCAACATAGTCCTTGCCTCTTTCGCTTTGGTTATTGTGTGCAGGGCTTTTCATGCGTGACAAAAAAATATTTTATGTCCACGAGAGAAAAACACTTGCTTTTTTGATGGGGACAGTGTATCATAGCCTTATCAGAAATGCAAGACCCAATTTCAAAAGTTTTTCCGGAGGCTTTTTTACCATGATCTACCACAGCACAAGAAACGAGCAGCTCACCGCATCCTCCACCCACGCGGTGCTTCAGGGCATCGCCCCGGACGGCGGCCTGTACATCTGCGACCCGGCGGCCCTGCGCTTCGACTGGCGCGCCGCCCTGGAAAAGGACACCCTCTCCATGGCGGCGGATATCCTCCACGCCCTGCTGCCGGACTTTCAGGACATGGACCGGCTGGTCCGCGACAGCTACGCCGGCAAGTTCCCCACGTCCGACCTGACGCCCCTGACCCCCGTGGCGGATAAATACGTGCTGGAGCTGTACCATGGCCCCACCTCCGCCTTCAAGGATGTGGCCCTCAGCGTCCTGCCCCGCCTCATCGTGGCGGCGGCCAAGGCCGAGGGCATGAAGGGCGACGTGGTCATCCTGACGGCCACCTCCGGCGACACCGGCAAGGCGGCCATGGAGGGCTTCCACGATGTGCCCGGCACCCGCATCACCGTGTTCTACCCCTACGGCGGCGTCTCCGCCGTTCAGCAGGCCCAGATGGCCACCCAGGAGGGCGCCAACGTCCGCGTCTGCGCCGTCCGCGGCAACTTCGACGACGCCCAGACCGGCGTGAAGGAGATCTTCGCCGCCTGCAAGGACAAGGACCTCCACGGCGCCATGCTCTCCTCCGCCAACTCCATCAATATCGGCCGTCTGGCCCCCCAGGTGGTCTATTACTTCCGCGCCTACGGCGATCTGGTGAAGTCCGGCCGCATCCGGCTGGGCGACGTGGTGGACTACACCGTCCCCACCGGCAACTTCGGCGACATTCTGGCCGGCTATTTTGCCAGGCAGATGGGCCTGCCTGTGGGCCGCCTGATCTGCGCCAGCAACGCCAACGACGTGCTCACCGAGTTCCTGACCACCGGCCGCTACGACAAGCGCCGCCCCTTCTACAAGACCACCTCCCCCTCCATGGATATCCTGGTGTCCAGCAATCTGGAGCGCCTGCTCTATCTGGTCAGCCAGGATGCCAGCTGCGTGGAGCGCCTGATGCGGGAGCTGAACACCCAGGGCTGGTATCAGGTCAGCGGCTGGATGCTGGAGCAGCTCCGTGCCGTCTTTGGCTGCGGCTGCTGCGACGATGCCGGCGCGGCGGAGGTCATCGGCCGGGTGTGGCGCGAGCACAGATACCTCTGCGACCCCCACACCGCCGTGGCCTTCAGCGCCGCGCGCAGGAACAAGGGCGATGCGCCCATGGTGGTGCTCTCCACCGCCAGCCCCTTCAAGTTCCCGAAGGACGTGCTGGCAGCCCTGGGCCAGCCCCTGCCGGAAGATAAGTTCGAGGCCATGGCTGCCTTGGCACAGTATGCCGGGCAGCCCGCACCTCAGGCGCTGGCCTGCCTGCGCAGCCTGCCGGAGCGGTTCAGCACCACCATCCGCCCCGACGCTCTGCGGGACGTGGTGTTGGGCGAGTAAACAAAAAACGACCCGCGGAACCAGGTTCCACGGGCCGTTTTTGGGAGCCTTTGCCGGGGCGGTCACACCTCGGTGAAGGTCTCGCACTTGGTTCTGCCGATGTCGTCGTAGCAGTTGTTGACGTGGATGGTGCCGGCAGTGCAGCAGCTGGAACCGTTGTTGTAAACGCAGTTCTTCACGTCACAGCAGATACCGTTGATGACAGGTTACACAGTCCCATTTCGGAACGATACCACCTTCCTGATGCTTCTTTATTAATGAACAGATAAACTCCGTATTCAACT
>OJOO01001270.1_pt1 | contig 10852 bp, 8 predicted proteins | sample 1598171 | NCBI WGS metagenome assembly OJOO01 (sample SAMN01915208, study PRJEB22387) | human gut metagenome | isolation source: stool | host: Homo sapiens | place: USA
TCTAGTTTAATCAAGTTTTTAAAGCCGAACCACCCCAAAATCTCTTTCAAATCAAGTCGTTGGAGCAGTTCGGATTGTATCAGTTAGGAAATGAGCTTAGGCCAGAACAACAGGCTGACCTTGCGCGAGCGCTCGACGATTGTATCAGTTAGGAAATGAGCTTAGGCCAGAACTTTGTTCTTTTTCTCGACGAGAGAGAAAAAGATTGTATCAGTTAGGAAATGAGCTTAGGCCAGAACTCTTCGCCCCAGTCCACACTACGGACTTCCGATTGTATCAGTTAGGAAATGAGCTTAGGCCAGAACTCGTATCGCTGGGCGCTCAATGATTCTTGCGATTGTATCAGTTAGGAAATGAGCTTAGGCCAGAACTATCTCCCCCATCGAGCAATTCAAGAACGTGATTGTATCAGTTAGGAAATGAGCTTAGGCCAGAACTCATATATTCGAGACACGGACATTGCACTAGATTGTATCAGTTAGGAAATGAGCTTAGGCCAGAACTCAAGGCTACGCTCGAAAGGCAGAGCGCCGAGATTGTATCAGTTAGGAAATGAGCTTAGGCCAGAACTCAACGCCTAGCACGCTGTTCACGAAAACGATTGTATCAGTTAGGAAATGAGCTTAGGCCAGAACAGGCAACCGGCTAGCTTTTTCGCTGTACAGATTGTATCAGTTAGGAAAAGAGCTTAGGCCAGAACCCGATGGGACCGCACGACTTCCACCGTGTTGTTGCAACACAGAAGGCGCACAGTTATTTTGAGTCACAACTTTGGAATCGCTTTAAAGATAAATAGGGTATTGCATCTTCCGTCCCGTCCTTTTCTTACCTTAACGGCAAAAAAAGAAATGCCTCGCTGGTTGAGTCTCTATCGGCAAGCAGTTACAAAAGGGAAGATGAAGCCGCGTGAGGCTCTGAATTAGTAGCGCAAGAGGCGGTCACCGATGTTCGGCAGACAATTCTTAACGGAGGCGTTGGCGGAAAACGCCTCGATGAACGCTCCCCGATGACGTTGGAGCTAGATTTATTACCCCTCAAACCGAGTACAATCGAGCGTGGAGTCAAGTTATTCAGAAAGGTGAGCACATGGCACAAATCTTATATGGTGTCTGGAACGGTCGTATCTTCGACAACCGAAAATCCGAAAGCCCATCCGAGGGTTTTCCCGTTGATGCGATTGCCGAATTCGACCCGAACAACCCCATGCGCGCCCTAGTTGCGCACGCAGGCTTTTTGGTTCTCGATAAAACCGTTTCTCTTGCACGCGTTCTTTCCGATTACTACAAGGCCGTGCGAGCCAATTCCTGCGGACGCTGTACACCGTGCCGTAATGCCTCCGTCATTATTGATGAAGCGCTCACAAGCCTTGCGGTCAGTCAAGAAGCTACCGTTGACTGGGATGCCGTCTTAAGTGCCGCCCGTGAAATGGATCAAACAAGCCTTTGCGGCATCGGACGCACAAGCGCCAAGCCGTTGATTGCGGCTTTGACACACTTTAAAGACGAACTCTTTAAAACCGTCACGGACACTCGAATGCTTTCTTCTTACGGTGTTGTCACCGCAAGTTGCATCGAAGGCTGCCCCGACCACGTCAATATTCCGCGTTATATGGATTTTGTGCGTGACGGACAAAACGCTCTGGCGCGTGCCGTCATTCTTGAGCGCTATCCGATGGTTGCGACCTGCGGACGCGTATGCGTCAGACCCTGCGAAAAAGCCTGCCGGAGAAATGCCCTTGAAGGCCCCCTTGCCATTAAAGAAGTCAAACGCTACATTGCCGAAGCAACCCGAGGCACCATTGCTTCGCTCTTTAAGAGGACGATTCCTGAGGGTTCTCAAACTCAGGTTGCCGTTGTCGGTGCGGGCCCTGCCGGGATTAACTGCGCCTACCACCTCTTACAAAAAGGCGTTGCCGTCGATATCTACGACGCGGACACCGAATCGGGCGGCATGGCCCTTCGCGGCATTCCTCCGTATCGGCTCCCCAAAGACATTCTGAAAAACGAAACCGATGCCGTTAAATCCTTAGGCGGAACATTTTTCTACGGCAAAAAGCTCGGTCGCGACATGACGCTTGCCGATTTGAAGGTACGCTACAAAGCCGTTTTCCTCGGAATCGGATGCGCTAAGGGCGCCTATCTGGGCTTACCTGATGAAGATACGAGCCTTAAGGGTTACCGAAACGGTATTGATTTTCTTCTTGAAATTGAAAAAGAAGTTAACGCCGGGCGCCAACCCAAGATAGAGGGCGACATTGCTGTTGTCGGATGCGGAAACGTTGCCATGGACTGCTGCCGCACGGCACGGCGTGTGACGACAGGGCGTGTGCACCTCATTTACCGCCGTACGCTCAAAGAAGCGCCGGCCGATAAAGAAGAGATTCGCGAGGCTCAGGAGGAGGGCGTTGAATTTCACTTCCTTACAAACCCCGTTGCCTTGGAAAGCCGCGACGGCGTCATAACGGGCGTACGGCTCACGAAGATGCACACCACCGAGCCCGATGCCAGGGGACGCATGGGTGTTGCGCCGGTTCCGGGCAGTGAGTTCACACTCACTTGTCAAACACTCGTTGCCGCCATCGGGCAGAAAATCGAGACACAAGTCCTTGAAAACACGGGTCTTACACTTGGGCGGCGCGGCAATATTCAGACCGATGCCACACAGATGACCGATGTGGACGGGGTTTTTGCCGGCGGCGATTGCGCCACGGGACCGACCAGTCTCGTCGGAGCCCTCGCGCAAGGCGACAGGGCGGCAAAATCGATTGTCGCCTACCTTAAGGGTCAATCGCGCTTTAACCCCCGTGACAGGGCAAGTGACCTCATCATGCGGTTAAAACTCGTTTGGGATACGGTCGAGCCCTGTAAACCCAAAAAGCGCATGACCATCCACCGCGTCGATCCGGCCGTTCGGTCTAAGAACTTTTATCCGGCCGACACGGGATTTACCGATGCCGAGGCATGTGAAGAAGCGTCCCGCTGCATGCGTTGCTATCGCGTCATCCGCTTTTACACTGATAAACCGGTCGCTAACGCCGACTGATCGGGAGGATACTGACTATGCTGGCTTACATTAACGACCGACCTGTTGAATTTAACGAAGGCGAGACGATTCTTGCCGCCGCCAAACGCGCCGGTATCTTTATTCCGACTCTGTGTGCGTTGCTTCCGATTGACCATACGCCGGGAACCTGCCGCGTGTGTCTGGTGGAAATTCGCGACGGCGCCTCATCGCGCATCACGACGGCGTGCACGACACCGATGACCGAAGGCATGCACGTTTACACCCGCACCGACACGGTTCGGGCCATGCAAAAGCAACAGGTCAAGTGGCTTTTTTCCGACCACGACCAGAACTGCGCCGCCTGTCCGAGACACGGAGACTGCGAATTGCAGGATGCGGCCGTCTACGTCGGACTGACGCAAAACCCCGATAACGGCAACCGCAAAGCGTCGCGTCCTTATGACGATTCGGCCACGGCTCTTGTACGCGATGCGAATAAGTGCATTCGTTGCATGCGTTGCGTTGAAGTGTGCCGCAAAGTGCAGGGGCTTTCGGCATTAACGCTCGAAGGCTTCGGAAATACGGCCGGTGTCGGCATTGCCGGCACAGACAAGTGGGGTCAAAGTTCCCGCTGCGTGCAGTGCGGACAGTGTACGCTCGTGTGCCCGGTCGGCGCCTTAGCGGAAAAAGACCAAATCGATACGGCGCTTGCTTGGTTTAACAACCCGGAAATTAAAACCGTCGTCGCTTTTGCCCCGGCCGTGCGAGTGACGCTCGGAGAAGCCTTCGGGATGCCGCTCGGAGAAAACTCCGAAAAGCGCATTGTGACGGCGTTAAAGCAAATCGGTGCCGACTTTGTCTGCGACATCAACTGGGCCGCCGATGTCACGATTATGGAAGAGGGTACGGAACTCATTGACCGAATCGAGCACGGCGGAAAACTCCCGATGATGACAAGTTGCTGCCCGGGCTGGATTAACTTTGTGGAAAAGATCAATCCAGAGGTCATCGAAAACCTTTCGACCACGCGCTCGCCGCAGGCTATTTTCGGGGCCCTCGCTAAGACCTACTTTGCTAAGAAAAAGGATGTCGACCCCAAGAAACTGCGCTTTATCTCTGTCATGCCCTGCACGGCCAAGAAAGACGAAGCCGTTCGCGAGCAGCTTCGGCAAAACGGCATGCCTGACACGGACTTGGTCCTGACGGTCCGAGAGTTTGCGCGCCTGCTGCAAATGTACGGCGTGGACCTTTCGAAGACGCCTGAGTCGGAATTCGATTCCCCGGTCATGAGTGAAAACAGCGGAGCCGGCGTGATTTTCGGGGCTACGGGCGGCGTGATGGAAGCGGCGATTCGTACCGTTCACTTCATTCTCACCGGGAAAGAATTGGGCCCTGTGGAATACGAACCCGTGCGCGGCATGGAGTGGATTAAAGAGGCCGCGCTCACACTCGGCAAAGCCGGAACTGTACGCATTGCCGTGGTCCACGGCCTTGTCAATGCCCAGAAACTCGTCGATCAGATTAAAGCCGGTACGTGTCCGTATCACTTTATCGAAGTGATGGCGTGTCCGGGCGGCTGCATTGACGGCGGCGGAACTCCGAGAGTCAAGCGCGAATACCTGACGCGGGCGCAAAAGCGCATTGCCGGCATTTATGCCATTGATTCCAAACGGCAATTGCGTCAGAGCCACAACAATCCCGACGTGCAGATTCTGTACACGGAATTCTTAAAAGAGCCGTGCTCGGAAACTTCGCACCGACTTCTTCATACGCACTACACGGATCGAAGAGAAACCGAAGCTGTTGTGGACCTCGCGGAACTCAGGAAAAAGCTCTCCTAAGAGGTCGGGCAGTTTGACGCCGAAAGAATGAAGCCGCGACGCATGTTGTACAAGCGTTGCGGCTGACTTATCGAGAAAAGTGCAAAACGCTCCTAAAGCGTTCCGTCATCGACGCCTTTGTGGGAGCCGTACGAAACAAACGGCATATCTAGGTGCCAACACACCAGACGCAAACCGGCAATGAACACAGCCGAAGCAATAAAGGCCGTATCCACAGACATGTTGATATACACAAGTCCCAGATAAACCCAGTTTCCGGCAAACGCGGCAAAAGCGTAGGGCTGCTTATCCGATAGGACCATCGGGACGCGGCATAAAAAGACATCTCGCAGTAGGCCCCCGAAAACACCGGTGCACACCCCCAAAATCACAGCCGGCAGGGCCGGGACACCCGCTGCCGTCGACATAGCCGTACCGCCGACGGAAAAGACCGCCAGTCCTATGGCATCGGACCAGATAAAGATGGCATACAGGCGCGTTTCCGTGAATTTGCGGACAATCAGCGGAGCAATCAGGGTCATAAAGAGCACGACCCAAACGTACTCCTGATGGGCAATCCAGTAAAAGGGACGATTATCGATGATGATGTCACGAATCAGTCCGCCGCCGAAGGCCGTTGTGAAGGCCATAACGAAAACGCCGACCGGATCGACTTTGCGTCCTCGGGCGGCAAGGATTCCGGCTAAAGCGAATGCAACGATGCCGATAAAATCGGTAATTTGATACAAGTTCATAAAGAGTTTATGGTGAAAAACTCCCCCGACGCGAATGCTACAGGTTTTTAACGCATTTCGTATCGGTCGAGGGGAGTAGGAAGGGGGCGAAACCAACGCGTCACCGATCAAATACCGGGAAAAAGAGCGCTTGCAGAATACCGTCTCGCCGAGTGCTACCCCTCGATTAAGGAGTCAATCTTAGTAAAAATCACTCAAGTAAGTTATCGCTCACATTTTGATTTTCTCTTGAAAATCAATGCGCTCTGTGTCTAACCCGAAAATATCCTGTTACGCGTTAGCGCTACTGAGCGCCCGGACACTGTCTTCGCTCATCACAAGCTCTAATCGCACCGAAGCGCGCGTCATCGCCAGGTACAAGAGGGCCCGAACGGAATCATTGAGCTCTTTAAAATCCAATTCCGTCACGATGACGCAGGGACTTTGCAGACCCTTGAAGCGCCGCACGGTATCGGCAAAGAGTACTCCGTCGGTAAAGACCATGTCCCCGTTCTGATTAAAACGCCCGGTCGGTCTCTTCAGCGCGTACCCGCCCAAACTCTCCTTTTGTAGGAGTTTGGAGGAGGAAAGCCCTTTTGCACTTAAAAGGGCAATCTGTTCGGGAGAAAACCCGGCGGCAACGGCATTTTCAAGAGCTTTTTCCGTAGCCCGGCGAATCGACTCGATCGGAGCATACGAAACTATCGTATTCTCGCCGGCAAAATCCGGATTCCCTGTAAATTCAGGGCTCACCAATCCGAGCGCAATCATCTCGGAAGCGCGCGCCTGAGAGACACGGGCCGATTCGGTCGAACGAACGATAATGTGGTCAATCGGAGCAAACTCCGGATGCGATTTCGCGTCTCGGGCAAAAAGATCGCGCAATGTATAGAGGTGTCCGCCCGGGTTCAGCGCATTGGCAAGCGCTTCAATCCAGTCAAACTCAAAGTCTTCGGCGCCGTCGGCCACAATCAAATCGTAGGGTAGGGCCGTGGTTTTGAGCGTTTGACACAGGGTCTCGGAAAGCGAATCAAACCAGGCGACTCTTTCTTCGGGCGTGAGAGTGCTCGGGTCTGTTGCATCGCGAGTTAACTCGCGCGCTAATTCGTGCCAGGTTCCGATAAAGGCAATGCGAGAGGCAACCGGGGTTTTTCTAAGGCGCTCGACATTGTTACGGTGAAACCCCACATAAAGCGCCCTCAGCCCTCGGTCCGAAGCGCCTTTGAGAAGTGTGACGGCAAGTTGCGTTTTTCCGCCCCCTGCCGGTGCTTCAACCTCAATGACAGGCGAGGCGGTCTGAATCCGCGGGATCCATTCGGAAAGTCCCCGGGCCCGCGTGTTTTGGAGCGACTCAATGCCGGAAACCAGGGCCGAGACATCCGGCGTCAGGGCAATTTGCCCCTTGAAAAACTCAATGATTTCATCCGAAGAAAGCACATCTTCCGGGTCGATGTATTCGGCATTAAAGTTTTGAACGATTTCAGCGAGAAAGGGCACTCTCTTCGAATCAATCACGCTGGTGGTGAGATCATTGAAGGAAGAAGTCTCTGCAATCTGCCCGTAGGGAATCACGAGAAAGTGCTTAAACCGCAGGTGTTTACCCGGAAAACGGGTCTTTAAACGCGTCAGAATCAAGCGATGTTGCGTGGCAATCTGCGCGGAAATATCGAGAATGCCTTCCTTGCGCTCTCGAATGAGATTACCGGTCTCATCGACCGAAAGTTGTCCTGTTTTGACTTCCAAAACCAGAATGCCGCCCGTCGGCGTCACGACGACATCGTCAAACTCGCTTAAAAGGCGACCGACTTGGCTCATCGCCTCGTAGTTTAAAAAGACTGTGTAGTCATCAGGCAGGACTTCGAGTTGACGTCTGACGGCCGCTTCTCCGAAGTCGCCGCCTCGCGCAGGCTCGGAAAAATGGCGTGGATTTTCAATTACCTTAGCCATAGTCGTTCACCGGAAAAAAGGAGCCTCTAAAGTTGCTCGACATCAATTCCGGCATGCTGCAGGAATCGGATTCCCGAATCATCGCGATAAATCTCGTGGTAATAGACGTGCTCGATACCGCACTTTTGAATCAAAAGAGCACAGTGAATGCATGGGGAGTGGGTGATAAAGATGCTTGCTCCGCGACTGGAAAAGCCGTTAAAGGCCAGTTTGGAAATCGCATTGAGTTCGGCGTGTTGCACCTCGGGACGCGTCACGAGTTTGCCGTCCACTTGCATTTCGCAACAGTTATCGTACCCGGTCGGCATGCCGTTCCAACCGATGGAAATGATGGCATTGTTCTTGACAATCACGCACCCGACCTTAAGCCGCACGGCATAACTGCGTTCGGATGCAATCTGAGCGATGTGCATGTACATCGCGTTGTCTTTTTTAACGTCCATGATGAAGTCCCCCCGATTTGACCGATTCTCGGATTTTAGCCAAACCGAGAGCCCGAGACGCACCTGACACCGAGAATTACGCATAAGCCCCAACCTGAAAATCGCAGCCGATTGACGTCTTGCGACATCGTGGGCCGAATCCGCGCGCTTTGGTATTAAGCATGACTTTTCACTGCGAACCGAGCGCCGGACACCGTGAGAAGGACTGATTTTCAAAAAGAATTGCATTTTGTGAGTTCCATCTCGTAAAATTACGAGCAGCATCTCGTAAAATTAAAACCTTGAGGTCCCCAATGTTTACGCGAAAAGAATTTTCCCTGATTAAACAACGCGTTACCGAGCCACGACGTTTTATTCAGGTCGTCCTCGGTCCGCGTCAAATCGGCAAAACAACCGTTGTTAGGCAGGTGCTTGAGACATTGGACGCCCCGTCCCTTTATTACTCAGCCGATGCCGTTGCTGCCGCGGATGCCTCTTGGTTAAGTTCCTGTTGGGAAACGGCGCGTGTCGAATACGCCAAGGGCGAGGGCAAAGACTTTCTTCTTGTCATCGACGAAATCCAAAAAGTTCCGAACTGGTCGGAAACCGTCAAACGCGAATGGGATGCTGATACATGGAATGCCCGCTCCATTAAATTATTACTCCTCGGATCGTCCCGTGCTCTCGTGATGAGTGGATTGAGCGAATCGCTCACCGGGCGCTTTGAAGAAATCCGTATGACCCATTGGACATATTCGGAAATGCATGAGGCATACGGGACAAGCCTTGATCAGTACATTTGGTACGGCGGCTACCCGGGAGCGGCCTTCCTGATTCCCGACCAAATCGAGCGATGGAAAGCCTATATCCAAAGTTCCGTCATCGATTCGACCGTCAACCGCGATGTTCTCGAAGACGGACACATTGCCAATCTTGCGCTCTTAAGAAAGACGTTGGAATTAGGGATTGCTTATTCAGGAAAGATTCTTTCCCTCACGAAACTTCTCGGGCAGTTGCAGGATAGGGGAAACGTTTCGACGATTGCCGGGTATCTCGAAAAACTGAATACCTGCGGATTGCTCGGAACGCTTTCAAAATATTCGAACGACGAGGCTCGCAAAAAAGCGAGTATCCCGAAGTTTCAGGTCCATAACTCGGCGTTGCTTGCCGCATGCAGTGCGCTTTCTTTTGAGGAGGCACGAGCCAAGCCCGACCTATGGGGGCGGGCGGTTGAATCGGCCGTCGGGGCCTATCTCATCAGCCAGAGTTTTCGTAGCCGATTCGGCGTCTCGTATTGGCGCGAGGGCGATAAAGAGGTCGATTTCGTTTTAAGTGTCCGCGGGAAAACAATCGCTCTTGAGGTTAAAACCAACGTGAAAAAACGTTCCGCCGGTTTGTCGCTTTTTCAAGAAAAGTTCCGCCCGAATCGCTGCCTTGTCGTCGGGGAGGGCGGTTTATCTCTCGAAAGCTTCTTTGAGCTTGACCCGGTCGCACTGGCCGATTGAAAATTTTTTAAGAATATCAATTAGATTTACACATAGGTTATTTGCTTTCGGCCATAATGTCTTACAACAGCAGATTAGCCGAGAGCTTAAGAAACGACCTATATTCATCGGAGTTTGGAAAGCATCGTCACTCAGGCTTCCGAGTGGTTTCAAGTCATTTTGGTCACCGGATCACGCCAAGTCGGCAAAACCTACCTAGGTTGCGGGAAAGAGCCTCCGGTTTTCTTTTTCCGGAACAAAGACAAGAAGGAAGTCGACTTACTCCTAGAGCAAAACGGCGAAATTAATCCGATTGAAATCAAACGGACCGCCAATCCGGGTACAGAATTGACCGGAGTTTTCTCGCTTCTTGATAATGCGTCTGTCAAGCGCGGGCAGGGAGCCGTTCTCAGTCTTAAGCCCGACGTCTTGCCGCTTGATGCCCGAAACTGCACGGTGGCGATTTGGGCAATCTAAGGCGCATTCGGAAAATGCCTCAACGTCAACTTCCAGCGTTTTTCTAAAAAACGCTGGAAGTTGACGTCTATAAGTTAATTGCTGATGAGCGGGTAAAAACACTGGTTGTCGGGAATATTTGGGGGGAGAGAATCAAAATGGCCGATTTTGAATCCGCCGTCCGAAGCTTTAGGGAGGCAGTGCTTGCTCATCCTGATTTGAGGGTGTATGTGTTGCTTGACTATCCGTGGACTCCTTCCAAAGGCAACAAACAGCAGGGTGACTACGATCCGCTGCGGCATGTGAACCGTCTGCATCCTAAGGAAGAGGATTTCATGCTTCCGTATCCCAAGGATGATTCATGGGAGAAGGGCAATGCAGCCATCACAAGACTGCTTGGCGATGTGGCGGAGATCATTGAGGTTGCGCCCTATGTATGCCCTGATCGGAAATGCAATTTGCTCAAGTGGTATAAGGACGACGATTATCTGCAGCCGCTTCGACTCGAAAAGGAAGCCGTATGGCTTGACCGAATTTTCGAGGAGGCTGCAAGCCATTGATTGCCTCCCTGTATGCTTGCGTGTGAACAGCCCCGATCATCGAAAAAATGATTGGGACTGCTTGCAAGTGAGCCGCATACTGCGAAGCGCCTAGGCACTTGTGCTCAGGCGTCCTGACTTTGGGCAGGACTTGGTGAATCAGACTTGAAGAGGCGCTCCGGAGTGTCATAATGAAATAAACGTTCGGCGGATTTCCTGCCGGCATTTCAGAATTTCATTCGTACAGAACTTAAATCGGAGCACAAAAGTGTATCTCTCCTTCCTTCACCGCCATCATCACCATACTTAAGAGTCCCTCGGGCGCAAAACGCTCTCGGGAGGATGGGTAATGCTTTCGGCGGTGCGGAGAAGGACTCCGGCAAAGGAAAAAACCTAAACTCCCAGAGTGATTTCATAATCTAGGAACTTGATTAGAGGGTGGCATCA
>OJOO01001308.1_pt1 | contig 10713 bp, 10 predicted proteins | sample 1598171 | NCBI WGS metagenome assembly OJOO01 (sample SAMN01915208, study PRJEB22387) | human gut metagenome | isolation source: stool | host: Homo sapiens | place: USA
AACTAAAATATGTAAAAATACAAAATAAATGTTGCAAGTTGCCACAAATGGTAGTAATATAAAGGCATCAAAGGAACAGAACAAAAACTTAAAGCAAATTTAGGAGGAAGTAACATGAAATTACAGTTAGCATTAGACGATATCACATTAGATGACGCAGTAGAATTATTAGATAAGGTTCATACTTATGTAGACATCATTGAAGTAGGATCTCCATTTATTATTGAGGAAGGAATGAGACCTGTAAGAATCTTCAAAGAAAAATATCCAGATTGTGAGATCTTAGCAGATACAAAGATCATGGATGCAGGAGAATACGAAGCAGAAGAGACATTTAAAGCAGGAGCAGACTACTGTACTGTACTTGGTGTGACAGACACATTAACAATTGAAGGATGCGTAAAAGCAGCGAAAGAATATGGAAAACAGACAATGGTTGATATGATCTGTGTAGAAGATGTCCCAAAACGTGTCAAAGAAATCGAAGCAGTTGGAGTAGATTTTATAGGAGTTCATGTAGGAGTTGATCAGCAGGCAGTTGGAATCACACCTCTTGAGAAATTAGCAGAAATGAAATCTTGTGTAGAACATTCTATCGTATCAGTAGCAGGAGGAATCAATTTAAAGACGATTGAAGAGTATAAGAAATTAAATCCAGAAGTCATCATTGTAGGTGGTGGAATTAATCACGCAGAAGATCCAGTTGCAGCAGCTAAAGCAATTTATGAAGCAATCAATCAATAAAACAAATTCAAAGAAGAAAGATTTTTGTTAAAATAGATAGAAAGGAAGATAAACTATGGAAGCAAAGACTTTACAGATTATTACAAATGAACTTTATAAATACGGAAAACTTATAAAAGAAGATGAAGTAAAAGAGGTTGTAGAGCTTTGTCAGAAAGCAAATCGTATCTTTATTGCAGGAGCAGGACGTTCAGGATTTTGTGCCAGAGGATTTGCAAACAGAATGATGCATCTTGGGTTTACGGTTTATTTTGTTGGAGAAACAACAACACCTTCTATTCAGGAAGGAGATCTGTTGATCGTAGGGTCAGGATCAGGAACAACAGCAAGTCTTGTATCTGACTGTAAAAAAGCAAAAGCCCAGAAAGCAATAATTGCAACACTGACGATTTGCCCAGAAGCACCAATCGGAGAAATGGCAGATGCGATCATTACGATTCCTGGAGCAACTCAGAAAAATGCAGAACACACAAACGATGTAGTGACCGAACAGCCAGGAGGAAATTTATTTGAGCAGTTAAGCTGGCTCATTTACGACAGCATTGTGATGGACTTAATGCCAATTCTTGGAGAAACAGAAGATACAATGTTTAAACGCCATGCCAACATGGAGTAAGTCGAAAGGAGAAGATATATGAAAACAGCACAAGCAAAGATTCAGAAATTTGGTTCTCTGTTAAGTGCAATGGTTATGCCAAATATCGGTGTATTCATTGGATGGGGCCTTTTAACAGCACTGTTTATTGATACAGGATGGACACCAAATGCTTATTTAAACAAACTGGTTTCACCAATTTTAACGTACTTATTACCTTGCTTGATCGGATATACCGCAGGATCTAATATTTATGGACGACGAGGAGGAGTCATTGGTGCATTTGCAACCATGGGAGCAGTTGTAGGAGCAGATGTGACAATGCTTGTTGCAGGTATGATCTTAGGACCTGTAGCAGCAATTTGCATTCGAGCATTTGATAAAGCAGTGGAAGGAAAAGTAAAACCAGGATTGGAAATGTTAGTTGATAACTTTTCACTTGGGATTATTGGATTTGTGATCTGTATTATCGGTTATGTAGGAGTAGCACCGATTATGACAGCGATTCAGACAGTACTGACAGGAGGAGTTCAGTATCTGACAGATCACAATATGCTGCCATTAACAGAATTGTTTGTACAGCCTGCAGAAATTTTATTCTTAAATAATGCGATCAATCACGGAATTATGACACCTCTTGGATTGCAGCAGGCAGCAGAAGCGGGAAAATCAGTCTTATTCTTAGTAGAAGCAAGTGGGGCTGCATGGGTAGGACTAAGTTTAGCATTTGCAATTTTTGGAAATAAATCAGCAAAGAAATCAGCACCAGGAGCTGTGATCATCATGTTCTTTGGTGGTATCGCAGAGGTATGTTTTCCATACTGCCTGACAATGCCATTAACGATCATTGGACCAATTCTTGGAAACATGTTCTCTTTATTCGTACTTACAAACTTTGGTGGAGGTGTCGTTGGACCAGTATCTCCAGGATCAGTTATTTCTTATTATATGATGACACCAAAAGCATGTATGTTAGTGAATACGATTGCATATTTTGGATCTTTAGCAATCTCATTTGCAGGAGCAGCAATTGTATTAAAAGCATTTAAACATGATGAGGAAGAAGAAGGAATCAAAGAACTTGCTGCAACAGCAGATGCTAAGATTCAGAAATTAAATAAAGTGATCTTTGCGTGTGATGCAGGAATGGGATCTTCTGCAATGGGAGTTACGATTCTTAAGAAAAAACTAGAAGAAATCGGATTAAAACCAGAAATCAAGCACGTAGCAGTTGCAGACATTCCAAAAGATGCGGATGTAGTTGTTACAAATGTAAACTTGGAAGAGCGAGCAAAAATGTCACTAGAAGGAACCAATATTCCAATTCTTACATTAAGTAATTTCATGGATCAGACCGAATATGAAAGAATTATCGTAGAGATTCAGAGAATGTTAGGACATGATGTACCAGATGTATTTTGCAAAGATAATATTGTGTTAAATGCAAAATATGCAAATAAGGAAGAAGCAATCAAAGCTTGTGCAGATATCTTTATTAAGGGTGGATATACAGATGAAAGTTATAAGGCAGATATGCTGCAGAGAGACAAAGAAGCCTCTGTGTATTTAGGGAATGGAGTTGCGCTTCCACATGGACTTGCAAGTTCCAAAGAAACGATCAAAAACTCAGGAATCTGTTTTGTACAGGTACCAGATGGAGTAGATTTTAACGGAGAAAAAGCATATCTTCTCGTAGGTGTTGCAGGAAAAGGAGAAGAACATGTAGAACTCCTTGGAAAGATCGGACAGACTTTAATGGATGAAGGTGTGATCGAAAAATTAAAAAATTCGACATCAAAAGAAGAAGTTATCAACTTATTAAATCTATAGATGATAATGCGGCATCTAATGAATCAAAGGATGTTGCAATCAAAAGAAAGGTGGAATATAACACATGAAAACAGCAGTACATTTTGGAGCAGGAAAAATTGGTCGTGGATTTATCGCAGATTTATTACATGATAGTGGGTATAAAATTGTTTTTGCAGACGTTGTACAGCCATTAGTTGACCTTGTGAACGAAACACATGAATACAGTCTGTTTTTGATCGATCATGATTATGAAGAAAAAGTGATCGACCAGGTGGAGGCATATTCCACCATCACACAGGAAGATAAAGTAATAGAAGCAATCAGTGAAGCAGAAGTATTAACAACATCAGTTATGGCAACAAATCTTCCCAAAGTAGCTCCAACGATCACAAAAGGACTAAAAGCAAGAGTCAAAGCAGATCAGGAAAAGAAACTTGTTGTTATGGCTTGTGAAAATGCAATCATGGGAACAGATATCTTGAAGAAAGCAATGATTGAAACAGGTATCATGACAGAAGAAGAAATGGATCAAGTTGCAGTATTTCCAAACACAGCAGTTGATCGCATGGTATTTGATGGACATCATCATGGAAAAGACGGAATCGAAGTTGGAGATGCATTTGAATTACCGATCGAGAAAAACAAATTAGAAGATCCTAAGTCACAACCAATCAAAGGTGCAGAATACGTAGATAATCTGGCAAAATTCTTACAGAGAAAAATCTATATGGTAAACTGTGCACACGCAGTCACAAGTTACTTTGGATTTGTAAAAGGATACAATACAGTACAAGAAGGATTAGCAGATCCACAGATTCTTGAAGATGTAAAGAAAACAGTTTTAGAATCAGCATCAGCACTTGAGAAGATCTATGGATTTGCACATGAAAATCTGGTGGAGTACATGAATGCAATGATTATCAAGAGATTTACAACACCAGGTGTATCAGATCCAATCACAAGAGTTGCAAGAGAACCAATCAGAAAAATATCAGCCAATGACCGAATCATGGGACCAGCGATCCAGTGTGAAGAATTAGGACTTGATAATAGCTGTTTATTAAAAGGAGCAGCATGTGCAATGTTCTATAAAAATGAAGAAGATGCACAGGCAGTGGAATTACAAAACTATATCAAAGAAAATGGCCCAGAAGCAGCCGTTGTAAAATATATTGGATTAAAACCAGAGGATCGAATGACGAAAGTTATTGTAGAAGAATATAAAAAATTAAAATAAAAGCGATAAAAATATTTAACAGAAGTAATGAATTATATGGAGGACAAGTGACATGGTATATCGAATTCCAGCAGTCAATTTAGTAGGGCGTGGTTGTCTTGCACAATTAAAGGATGAAATTGGAACTTTAGGATGTAAAAAAGCCCTTGTAGTCAGCGATAAGTTTTTGACAGAAAATGGGGTAGTTGAGAAAGTAACAAAGGTATTAGATCAAGTTGGAATTGAACATACATTATATAATGATGTAAAACAGAACCCAAGCGTTGCAAATGTAGAGGGTGGATTGGAAGTATTAAAAAAAGAAAACTGTGATTTTATCGTGAGTATCGGTGGAGGATCACCACAGGATTGTGGAAAAGCAATTTCTGTTCTTGCTACAAATGGTGGAAAAATTACAGATTACGAAGGCGTAAATAAATCTCAAAAGAAATGTTTACCAATCGTAGCAATTGCAACTACAGCTGGAACATCAGCGGAAGTCACGATCAACTATGTGATTACAGACGAAGAAACGCATATTAAAATGATCATGGTAGATAGAAATACATTAGCATCTATCACAGTCAATGATCCAGAACTAATGTTAAGTAAACCAGCAGGATTAACAGCAGCAACAGGTATGGATGCATTAACACATGCAATGGAAGCAGTTGTTGCAAACGGAGCAATTGATGTTACAGATGCAACAGCATTGTATGCGATCAAACAGATTTTTGAATATCTTCCAAGAGCAGTGGAAAATGGACAGGATATTGAAGCCAGAGAACAGATGTGCTATGCATGTTTCTTAAATGGAATTGCCTTTAGTAATGCAGGATTAGGAAATGTTCATGCAATGGCACATCAGCTAGGTGGATTATATGATCTCCCACACGGAGTATGTAATGCGATGTTACTTCCAATCGTAGAAGAAGAAAATGCAAAACAGGCTCCAGCAAAATTCCGTGTTATGGCAGAAACAATTGGAATGGATGTAGAAGGAAAGACAGACGAGGAGTGTATGGACTTTGTAATTGGTAAGATCAAGGAATTATCAGAGAGAGTAGGAATTCCTAAAACATTGTCAGAACTTGGAGTAGAAAATCCAGATTTTGAAACCCTAGCAGAAAATTCCATGAAAGATGCATGCGCAGGAGCAAATCCAGTATTTTTTGATAAAGAATTATTGATCAAACTGTTTAAGAAAATTGCCTAAGTTTTATAAAATGAAAAAGATCTGCATTGATATCATTTAACTCAATGCAGATTTATTTTCACGAATATACGAAAACGATATTCTCTATTTATTCGCCAAATTATTATTCTGATACCGAGAATCAAACGTAACCTCATCATCAAACCACTCAGGTCCTTCATATTCCACAGCAACCTCCTCGCTAGGAAATTCCACCTCGGCCATCACAAGCCCCTCATATTCTCCATGAAAGACATCCAGCTCAATAATAAATCCATGTTCATCTGGAATCTTATAACGAGTCTTAGAAATTAAAATCCCATCCACCTTTGGAAGCAGATGCTCATAAGCTGCTTTATCAAGTGGAAATTCATGCTCAGTTCTAGCCATCAATCCTTTACTCTTGAAAGTTAAGAAATACTGCTTATTCATTCTGCGGATACGAATCACAGGTTCCATGCAAAGATAGCCCTGTTCGATCTCAGAGTGTGGATAAGAATCCAGATTATCAGGTAAGTTGTGGACGATAAATTTTCTTTCGATTTCCATGGGCATTTCCTCCTTGAAGTGCAGATCCTAAGCCTTTTTAAGGCGCATACTTTTTCTTTATTATACCCATCGTCTATGATATAATCAACAAAGATTCGAGAAAAAGACAAAGGAGATGAATATAAATGCGTTTAAGAAATGTACCAGGAGCGAGAGAGACGATTATAGAAAATCAGTTTTCCATCCAGCAGCCAGAGCAGATGAAAGGAAAATGGGCAGAGGTATTCCAAAATGACCATCCGATCCACATCGAAGTAGGAATGGGAAAAGGACAGTTTATCATAGAAATGGCAAGAAGAAATCCAGAAGTAAACTATATTGGAATCGAAAAATATTCAAGTGTCTTAGTAAGAGCTGTAGAGAAATTAGAAGATTTTGAACAGGACAACCTTCGTTTGATCCGTATGGATGCAGAGAATATCGAAGAAGTGTTTGATAAAGACGAAGTAGACAGGATCTATTTAAACTTCTCTGATCCATGGCCAAAAGACCGCCATGCAAAGAGAAGACTTACATCTACAAGATTTTTAGAACGATATGATAATATTCTGACACCGGAAGGAAGAGTTATGTTTAAGACAGATAACAAAGACTTATTTGACTTCTCCTTAGAGCAGGTAGAAGAAGCAGGATGGATCCTGGAAAATCACACATACGATCTTCATCACAGCGAATATAATGAAGGAAATGTCATGACAGAATACGAGGAGAAATTTTCAGCTAAAGGAAATCCAATCTGTCGTTTAGTCGCATATCGTCATGCCAAGTAAAAGGATTGCATAAAATAAACAAAAAGTGGTAATATAATCATGAAACAAGGAAAGTTTCGATGCAAGATCCAGTTGTTTCTATATTTGCATCCATGCATGAACAGATGGGTCTGTCAATTTTTTCAGTCACTAGACGAAGCAAAACGATGTTTAAATAAATAGCAAAGGATAGGTGAATTATTATGGAATATACATTTACAAGTGATAATTTTGAAGAGGAAGTATTAAAAAGTGATGTGCCAGTATTAGTAGATATGTTTGCAACATGGTGCGGACCTTGTAAGATGATGGCACCAGTGGTAGCACAATTAGCTGAAGAATATGAAGGAACTGTAAAAGTCGGAAAACTTGATATCGATCAGAATGTTGATATCGTAGCACAGTACAAGATCATGTCAGTTCCAACATTTTTAGTGATCAAAGATGGAGAGGTTAAGGCAAAACTGATCGGAGCAGTATCCAAAGAAGAATTAGTCGAAGCGATCGATCAGGCAAAGTAGTAAGATGAATATATTAAATATTGAACATATCAGCAAAATTTATGGAGAGAAAGTCATTTTTGATGACGTATCTCTTGGAATCCACAGTGGCGATAAGATCGGTGTAATCGGGGTCAACGGTACAGGAAAGACTACATTATTAAAGATCATTGCCAAGATCAACGAGCCAGACAAAGGACAGATTATCTGTGGAAATGGAATCCGTGTATCTTATCTTCCACAGAATCCAGAATTTCCGAAGAAACAAAGTATTCTGGAATATGTGATGGATGGAAAAGAACATCAGGACTGGAAGACAGAGAGTGAAGCAAAAACGATCCTTACAAAGCTTGGAATCTATGATTTTTACGAAGGATGCGATCATCTATCCGGAGGCCAGAAGAAGAGAGTTGCACTCGCAAGAACTTTAGTAGATCCAACCGAAGTACTGATCCTTGACGAGCCAACCAACCACTTAGATAACGATATGGTTCTATGGCTGGAAGAATTCTTAAATAGCTTTAGAGGTGTATTGATCATGGTAACCCATGACCGTTATTTCTTAGATCGTGTAACGAATAAGATCGTAGAGATCGACAAAGGAAAGCTTTACGAATACGATACCAACTATTCTGGATTCGTAGAGTTAAAAGTCCAGCGCGAAGAGATGGAACTAGCGACAGAACGTAAGCGCCAGAGTTTACTCCGCGTGGAAATGGAATGGATGAAACAGGGAATCAAAGCGAGAGGAACGAGACAGAGAGCCAGAACGGAACGTTTTGAAGAACTTAAGAATGCCAAAGGTCCATCCATGCAGCAAAATGTTGAGATGGATTCGATCAGCAGCCGTCTTGGAAAGACAACGATCGAGTTAGAACACATTTCCAAAGGATTTGGTGATAAACATCTGATCAATGATTTCTCTTACATCGTATTAAGAGATGACAGGATTGGATTTATCGGACCAAATGGCTGTGGAAAATCAACTTTGATGAAGATGATCATGGGAATCTTAAAGCCGGACGAAGGAAACATTACGATCGGTGACACCGTAAAGATTGGATATTTTGCACAGGAAAATGAAGATATGACAGGAGATATCCGTGTCATTGATTATATCAGAAATGTCGCAGAATATATCCAGACAACAAAAGGGCAGGCAAGTGCATCCCAGATGCTAGACCGTTTCTTGTTCCCGCCAGAACTTCAATACACACCGCTTGATAAACTTTCTGGAGGAGAACAGAGACGTCTCTACTTATTAAAAGTATTGATGGAAGCACCAAATGTTCTGATCCTCGATGAGCCGACCAACGACCTTGACATCCAGACATTAACGATCTTAGAAGATTATCTGGATACGTTCGCAGGAATCGTGATCACAGTATCTCATGACCGATATTTTCTTGATCGTATTGTAAACAGGATCTTTGCGTTTGAAGAAGGTGGTCATTTAAAACAGTACGAAGGCGGTTATACGGATTATCTGGAGAAAGTAAAGCCAATTGCGAAACAAGAGAAAAGTAAACCAGAGAAAAAAGAAAATAATGGAAAGAAATTCCAGAAAGAACACCAAAAGAAGCTCAAGTTTACATACAAAGAACAAAAAGAATTTGAAACGATTGATGATGATATTGCGAAACTGGAGGAAAAAATAGAACAGTTAGATGAAGAGATCATGGAAAATGCAACGAATTCTGGTAAATTAGCAGAGCTTACGCAGCAAAAAGAAGAGACAGAAGAAGCTTTGAATGAAAAGATGGACCGTTGGGTATATTTAAATGATCTGGCAGAACAGATAGCGAATCAATAACAATAAAAGAGGATTGACTCACAAAATATCATATGAGTCAATCCTCTTATTATGTTAAGCTTCTTTTTCTAACTTAATATTCTTCTTATACAATCGATAATCTACCCAGTTTCCGATCAAAAATTGAACTGTAGCAAAAAACGGAACTCCAAGGAACATTCCAAGTGGACCAAAATAAGCGCCACCAACAGTGATGGAAAATAAAATCAGTAGTGGACGAACTCCGGTAGATTCTCCAAGGATCTTAGGTCCAAGGATCAGACCGTCAAACTGCTGTAGGACAAAAACCATGATAATAAAGATCAGGCACTTCGTCGGACTTACGATAAAAAGAATAAAAGCACCGGGAACTGCACCAATGATCGGTCCAAAATAAGGAATCATATTTGTGACGCCGATAATAACACTGATCAATACGGTATAAGGAAGTTTTAAAATAGTCATCGCAACAAAAGCCAGTAAGCCAATGATCAGAGAATCAATGGATTTTCCGATAATAAAACCAGAAAAAATATTATGACAATCTTTTAAAGTGCGAAGTACACGATAAGAGAAATTTTCATTAAAGATTGCAAGAACCAATCGTTTCCCAGCATTTTTTAAAATAAATTTATCGATCGTCATATAAATAGAAACAATAAATGCGATAAACAGGTTAAATAATCCCTTGGCAAAAGACATGGAAGCCTCATAAAGCATAGGGACGATATTGGTCAGAAGATTGTTGGTCAGTTCGAAAAGCTTTGGTAATGTCTTTGTCTCGATCATATCGGCAATCTGACCAGGAAACATATCTGTGCTGTTCTCACGATAATGTTCAAAGATTGACATGATCGATTTATAAATATCGGGAATCATCAGGGATAGTTCACGAATACTGTCATATAACTGTGGAATGATAAATCGTAGACAGACAATGATAAAACCAACCATAACGAGATAACTGATCAAAATAGCGAGTCCACGCTGTGCATTGGCAGATTTCTTTTTTAAAAGTTTCATTGATACATTTCTTTGGAAGAAAGCTACGACGGGATTCAAAATATAGGCAATCAGAAATCCCATGAAAAATGGAAATAAGATGTCCCATAATTGAGAGATCAGTTTGCTTGTATTAGACCATTGTGTTATAAAACGGAAGATCACACATCCGATCAGGATAACAGCAATGGTATAGATAGAAATCGTAAAATACTTTTTATTCGATTCGAATTTGTGGTTACTTGACATTTGAGACTCCTCTTAGAATGATAATTAATCAATAATATCATTTATTATAGACGTTTTTAAGATCAGTTACAAGACAATATAAGATTTCAATAAAAGAAAAACACCATCCCCGGCTACAAGATCAACCAAAAACAGTGCTTTAGTACGCGATGAGGGGTTCGAACCCTCGACACCCTGATTAAGAGTCAGGTGCTCTACCAACTGAGCTAATCACGCTTAAATTATGTTGTTTTTACTGCGCTTCCTTAACGCAAGATTTATTATATACGAATGTTTTAAGAAATGCAAGCATTATTTTTAATTTTTTTTA
>OJOO01001327.1_pt1 | contig 10596 bp, 9 predicted proteins | sample 1598171 | NCBI WGS metagenome assembly OJOO01 (sample SAMN01915208, study PRJEB22387) | human gut metagenome | isolation source: stool | host: Homo sapiens | place: USA
GACCTGGGTGATCAGATCCCGGTCGCCCTGGACCATGACGGAGTCCTCGGGGATCTCCGCGTCCACGTCCAGCCCACGGTCCGTGATCTTCTTCTCCATGGACAGCAGGGCAATACGGGCGGACTCACAGAGATCAAACTCCTCCTTCTTCATCTCCTTGTTCTGTATCTGGGAGATATCCAGCATACGCCGCACCAGGCGGCTGAGACGGCGACTCTCGTCGGAGATGATCTGAAGATACTGGCGCTCCTTCTCCGGCGGGATGGTGCCGTCCAGAATGCCGTCGGTGTAGCCGGCGATGGTGGTCATGGGGGTCTTCAGCTCATGGGACACATTGGCGATAAAGTCCCGGCGCTGGCGCTCCGTCTCCTGCAGGGAGTCGGCCATGGCATTGAAGGAGGCCGCCAGCTCACTGATCTCGCCGCAGTCACCGGTCTCCTGCATCCGTACATCGAAATCGCCGCCGGCATAGGCACGGGTCGCCTTGACCATCTCGGTCAGGGGCTGTATCTGCCGCATGGAGGTGACAAAGCTGGCCACGAACGCCAGCAGCAGGATAATGGCGCTGGTCATAAAGAACAGGGCGATGAATGAGCGCCACATCTGCATGAGCTCGGCGCTGTTCATCACCGCCAGCACCAGGCCCAGAGTGTTGCCGTCCGCGTCTGTCATGGGCACGCCCACCACGAACTGCTTTTTCTCATATACGCCCACGGTGCTGCGGCCCTCGTACAGTCTCTCGCTGCCCAGCACCGTTTGGGTAATGTCCTCGGGGACAACGACGGTCTTTCCGGCCAAATCGGCATCCGTCGTCAGCAGAACGCTGCCGGTGGTGTCGCAGATCAGGAAGTCCACGTCCGTCATCCGGGAGGCCACGCCGGCCAGAGAGCGCAGCGCGTCCCCCTGGTCACGCTCGGCGTCATCGCCGGCGGTAAAATAGTCCACGGACAGCTGCGCCACCAGCACCGCCCGGTCCTGCATCTCCTGCCGCTTCTCCGAGACGGTGTAGTTATAGCTCAGCGCGTAGAAGGACACGCCCAGCAGGGCCATGGTCAGCACCACCATACCGGCGGTGAGCATAAACTGCCGCCAATACAGGCTGCCGGTGATACGTTTGATCCTCTCGCCCATGCTTACTTCACTTCAAACTTATAGCCCACGCCCCAGACCGTTTTCAGCTCCCACTGGTCCGAGACGTTTTCGATCTTCTCCCGCAGGCGCTTGATGTGCACGTCCACGGTGCGGCTGTCGCCGAAATAGTCAAAGCCCCAGACCTCGTCCAGCAACTGGTTGCGGGTATAGACCCGGTTGGGCGTGGCCGCCAGATGATACAGCAGCTCCAGCTCTTTGGGGGGCGTGTCCACCTTCTTGCCGTCCACCAGCAGCTCATAGCTGTCCAGATTGATGACCAGCTTGTCAAACACCAGCTTCTTCTTTGTGTCATCGGGTATCTCACTGCGGCGGAGCACGGCATTGATCCGGGCCATGAGCTCCTTCATCTCGAAGGGCTTGACCAGATAGTCGTCCGCGCCCATCTCCAGTCCGGTGATGCGGTCGCCCACGTCGCTCTTGGCGGTGAGCATAATGATGGGCGTCTTGCCCTTCTCGCGGATATGGGCGCATACGCCCCAGCCGTCCACCACGGGCAGCATGATATCCAGCAGCACCATGTCGGGGGCCTGCTTGTCGTACTCCTCGATGGCCTTGCCGCCGTCATAGGCGCTGCGGACCTCGAAGCCCTCCTTCTCCAGGTACATACGGATCAGATCGGATATATTGCGGTCATCCTCGACCACCAGAATGTTGCGTGCCATAGGCGCTCTCCTCCCGGTACATATCGTTGGGTATATCTTACATCCTGCGGGGCCAGCTTTTCCTGAACAATTTGTGAATATCCCGCATAATTTATAGATTATACCACGTTTTTGCCCGCTTGTCACGCATTTCCGTGCCCCAGTCGGCCCCAGTCGGCCCCTCAGTCGGCCCCTCGGCCGATGTCACCCCGCCGGTCCGATGGTCACACCGGTGTAATACCACGCCAGTATCTCCTGCCAGGTCTTCCCCGCCTTTGCCAGCTGCTCCGCGCCGTACTGGCTCATGCCCACGCCGTGGCCGTAGCCAGTGACGCGGAACGTAACGCTCTCCGCATCCGCCGTCAGGGTAAAGCAGGCCGATCGCAGGGAGAAGATGCGGCGCATCTCCGTGCCCTCGATGTCCGTACCGCCCACGGAGACAGTCTCTACCCGGCCGGAATCATTCTCCGTCACCGCACCGAACCACGTCTCCGGCGCGCCGGTGAGTTTTATCTCCGGGTGGGCCGCCAGCAGAAGGTCTTTTGCCTCCGCCGCAGTAAAGGTGACTGTGCTGTAATAGTTGGGCACGGTGTCGGCACTCTCCGGGCTGGCGACGCTGGCCAGATAGGGCAGGTCGCCGGACCAGACATCCCCGGCTGCGGCGGTCCTGCCCGCCGAGGATGAGTGGAACACCGCCAGGATCGGTTCCCCGTCGTAGAGGGCCACCAGACCGTCCGTGTCCGCCACAGCCTGGACGACGCGGGTGTTCCAGGGAGCAAAGTCGGCGGCCCACTTTTCCTTTGCGGCTGTCTCGGAGAGATAGGCGCTGCAGCAGGTATGGTCCGTACAGAAGTCGGCGTCGGGATGCGCGTCCTTACGGCCCTGCGCCAGCTGGTAGTAGACGTAGGTACGCTCGGCCGCGGCCTGGGCCTTCAGCGCCTCCATCTCAAAGGAAGCGGGCATCTCACCGCGGACCACGCCCACAAGGTAGTCCCGCAGCGTCATCCGCTCCGCCGCCTCCCCGGTTTTTATGGTCAGCACGACCTCCCCGTCCTCCTGCGCCTGCGGTGTCTCCGGCGCAGGCGCGTCCGGCTCCGTGGCGGTGAGGTAGGCGCCGCCGAAGAGCAGCACCATCAGAATAAGGGCCGCCGCCGCGCTTTTTTTCATGGCTGCCACCTCCTTTTTTACACGATATGCAGGGCCTGTCCGGGGCATACATAAAATTCCGCAGACGGGAAATGCTACCGGAAAATGGCAGACGGAGGACAAAAGGCATCATGGAACAGGCAAAACAGGGCGGAAACGAGACGGCTCCGGAAACGGCGGGCTATTATCGCGGCGCAGGGTGCTTTTCGCTGAAAGCGGCGGAGCTGAACGAGCTGCTGGGTGTGGGCCGATGCTTTGATATGACAGGGCGTGACCTATCCATCGGCGGGCGGCAGGCGCGGCTGTGGGTGGTAAACGGCTACGCCCAGGACGACCTGCTGGAGCGGGTCATCGCCGGGTGGCAGGCGCTGCCGGACCTGAACAGTGTGACAGACGCGGCGGACTTCTGCCGGCGGTATGTGTCCGCCTGCGATGCGGCGGCTGAGCCGGACCGTGACACGGCGGTGATGGGCGTATTCGCTGGGAAGACGCTGGCGATCATCGACGGCTTCGGCGGCGGGGTGGTGCTGGACGCCAAGCAGTTCCCCACCCGGTCGGTGGAGGAGCCGGATACCAGCCGGGTACTGCGGGGCAGCCACGACGGCTTCGTAGAGAACCTCATGCAGAACGCGGCGCTGCTGCGGCGGCGGGTACGGGACACCCATCTGCGGCTGGAGCGATTGCAGCTGCCGGAGCGCTCGGGCACGGACGTGGCCCTGTGCTACATGGAGGGTGAGGCAGACGAGGGGCTGCTGCGGGCCCTGCGGGAAAAGCTGATGCACATCCAGTTGCGGTCGGTGGCCATGAGTCAGGAGACCATTGCGGAGGCCATCGCGCCCAGGCAGTTCTGGAACCCGTTTCCCAAGGTGCGGTATACCGAGCGTCCGGACGTGGCCACGGCGTGTATCATGGAGGGCGATGTGGTGGTGCTGGTGGACAATTCAGCGTCGGCCCTGCTGCTGCCCACAACGATCCTGCGGTTCAACGAGGAGATCAACGACTACTACTTCCCGCCCCTCATCGGCACGTATCTGCAGATCATACGGACGCTGGTGCTGCTGCTGACCATGTTCATTACACCGCTGTGGTACCTGCTGGTGAAGAACCCGGATACGCTGCACGAGAACCTGCGTTTCCTTTTGGTACAGGACGAATACTATGTGCCGCTGATCGTGCAGCTGCTGCTGGTGGAGCTGATCATTGACATACTGAAAATCGCGTCGCTGAACACACCGGATGTGCTGAGCAACTCGTTCAGTATGCTGGGTGCGCTGATACTGGGCGACTTCGCGGTGCAGGCCCGGTGGCTGGTACCGGAGGTGCTGGTGTATATGGCCTTCGTGGCGGTAGCCAACTATGCCCAGCACAGCTATGAGATGGGCTACGCCACTAAGCTGTGCCGGATGCTGCTGCTGGTGCTGATCTGGCTGTGGGACTGGTGGGGCTTCGCGGCGGGGATCGTGATCACGCTGATGCTGATCGTAACAGCAAAGCCGCTGGTGGGTAAGGGATACCTGTACCCTCTCATTCCCTTTGACCGGAAGAAGCTGGCCCGTCTGCTGTACCGCCGCCCGGTGACGAAAAAGAACAGCTGAGGCAAACGTATCCCCTCTTCGTCATAAACTGCAAAAAAAGGAAGCGCCCCCGGCGCTTCCTTTTTAATTCTCATACAGTATATCCCGGGCCACCGGGCGGTAAAACAGCCTCTCCGCCTCGTCGAAATCATGTGTCTGGCCCATGATCCACATAAGCTTGGCCACGGCGGCCTCCGTGGTCATGTCGTAGGCCTCCAGCAGGCGCAGGGCGCTTTTCAGCCGTCCGCCCACATGATAGACCGCCAGATTGCTGCCCTCGTTGGGCACCTGGGTGGTCATGACCACCAGCTTGCCCCGCGCGATGCCCCGGTGAATGATATCGAAATAGCTGGCGTCGCCCTCATATTCCGGCAGGCCGCCCACGCCGAAGGACTCAATGACCAGGCCGTCAAATCGGTCCAGCATGAATTCCAGCACGGCGGCGGGGGTGCCGGGGATCAGCTTCAGCAGTCCCACCTTGTCGTCCAGCACGTCATAGAACACCGGGCTGGGATAGCAGGCGCAGCGCATATACTGCAGCAGGTGCTCGTCCTGTACCACGGCCAGGTCGGGATAGTTGACGCTGGAAAAGGCCTGAAAGCTCTTGGAGCAGGTCTTGCGGGCACGGGTACCCAGGATGACCTTGCCGTTGAATACGATCTGCACGCCGCCGCAGCCGCGACAGGCGTAGAGAAACGCGTCAGTCAGGTTGCGCTTGGAGTCGGTACCGTCGAACCAGATAGGCTTCTGCGCGCCGGTAAGGACGATGGGCTTTGGGCTGCCCTGGATCAGATAGCTAAGCGCAGCGGCGGTATAGGCCATGGTGTCGGTGCCGTGGGAGATGACAAAGCCGTCATATCTATCGTAATTCTCCCGCACGGTCCTGGCCACACCCAGCCAATGGGCGGGGCGGATATTGGTGCTGTCCAGGCTGTAGAGCTGAACGCAATCCACATGGCACATCTCGCCGATACGGGGAACGAAGGACAGCAGCTGCGTGCTGTTCAGCTCCGGCGTCAGGCCGGAGGGCGTCATCTCACTGGCGATAGTCCCGCCGGTGCCGATCATCAGGATATTCTTCATGCTCATACCTCCCGGTCATCCATGGCCGCCGTGCCGAATCGGGCCGCCTGCTCAATACGGCGGCGGACAGCGTCGTCCGGGGCGGCGTCGTATTGGCGGCGCAGTTCCTGCAAAAACAGGCCCCGTAGCGTATCCTCGCCGCACTTGTCCCACAGGTCCCGGCGCACGGTAGTCTCGTCCCGCAGCTGCAGGGCAAAGAAGCGGTCCGACAGGGCCTCCTCCAGCAGGGACAGGCGGGGCGGCTGCTCCGGCGTACCGGTCAGACGCAGGCGGTAGATATCCTGCTCCGTATCATGGGGCAGGGTGCGCTCCAGGGCGGTGAGGGCGTCGCCATCGGTGACATCCACCTGGGCGATGCAGTAGCGGCGCCGGGCAAAGGGGACAAATCGCAGATCGGCGGTGCCCGCCCCCACCTCGCCGAAGAGAAATCCCCGTTCGCCCAGCTCGTCGAAGCCGCGGCCCTCGATGCAGCCGCAATAGGCATAAGGGACCGCCCCGGCGGTCAGAACGTCGCTGCAGCTGTGAACATGGCCCAACGCCAGATAGTCCAGCCCGCTACCGGCGATATCCGCCGCGCGGATCGGACGGTAGCGGCTGTCGGAGGTCGTAACGTCGCCATGGAGCAGACCAATGTGGATAAGGCCGTCCTGCGGCACACGGAAGCCGGGGAGTACACTGTCCGTGGGACACTCCGGGGCGGTGAAGGCCGCGCCGTGTACGGCGCAGTTCAGGTCCGGAAATGTAATGGTCTGCATACGGTCCTCTGTAAAGATGTGAACGTTGTCGCTCCAGCGCGTGCGGGCATAGGGCCCGTCCGGTGTAAGGGGATCGTGGTTGCCGGGGGCGATGACCGCCTGACCGCGGAAGCACCCCAGTGCCTGCGCCAGCAGGGGCGCGGTGTCGCCATAGGGGCTGTCGCTGTCGAAAAGATCGCCGGAGAGGAGCAGCAGGTCTGCACCGTGGTCGTTGGCCCACTCCACCAGGCGCTCCGGCGTGCGGCGGCTCTCCATACGACGCTGGCGGGCCTGCTCCGGCGTCAGCGCACCGAAGGCACTGTCCAGGTGGAAGTCACCTGCGTGAACGACCCGTACCATTTACGTTTCCTCTTCCTGCCAGCCCTTGCACACATCCACCCACTGAACGAAGTTCTTTCCGCAGCAGTGCTCCAGCTCGTCACAGGTCAGCTCAATGGCGCTGGCCGCGCTGCCCACAGCGGGGAACACCGTGTCAAAGCGCTTGAGGGACACATCCAGGTACGTCTTAACGTCGTCGGGCAGAGCGAAGGGGCACACGCCGCCCACGGCGTGGCCGATACGCTCCACAGCCTCTTCGGCGGTGAGCATTTTGGCCTTAGCGCCGAAGAAGTGCTTATACTTGCTGTTGTCCACCTTGGCGTCGCCGGCGGCCACGATGAGGATGGGGTCCTCCCCCACCTTAAAGCTGAGGGTCTTGGCGATACGGGCACCCTCCACGCCCACAGCCAGAGCAGCCAGCTCCACCGTGGCGCTGGAGACCTCAAACTCGCGCATACGATCCGCGACACCGTAGGGGGTCAGGTATTCTCTTACTTTTTCCACAGACATAGTCAAAAATTCACTCCTGTTTTCAAGTTTTTTCAAAAATTTTTCCAGTCCGCTTTTCGTACCTACCAGTTATTTCATCTCTATTCTGTCCACTTTTTCGCACATTCCCGTGTCGCTGTTCAGGGTAAAAATGCACCCCTGGGCGGAGCAGGGGCCCTCCGCCGCCTGATAGCGGCCCGGCAGACCGCCCAGGAAGAACTCCACGGACTGCTCCGGCCGGATGCCCAGCACAGAACGGACGGGGCCGGTCATGCCAAGATCGGTGACGTAGCCGGTACCCTTGGGGAACACCTGCATGTCCGCCGTAGGCACGTGGGTGTGGGTACCCCAAAGGGCAGAGACACGGCCATCCAGGTAGTAGGCCATGGCCAGCTTTTCGCTGGTGGCTCCAGCGTGGAACTCCACCAGTGTAAAGGTGGGCTTGTCCGTCTGCGCCTTCAGCAGCTTATCGGCGGTGGTAAAGGGATTTTCGGCGTTGAAGTCCAGGTCGCAGCGGCCGATGAGCACCATCACAGCCACGGTAAAGGGGCCGCAGTCCACCATCTGATATCCGTGACCGGGCGCGCGACCGGTAAAGTTGGCGGGCCGGAGGATATAGCGCTCCTCATCCAGATAGGCGGCGATCTGGGGTTTACCGAAGGTATGGTTGCCTAAGGTGATCACGTCCGCGCCGGCGGCAAACAGGGCCTCCGCCTGCGCCTTCGTCAGGCCGCTGCCGGAGATGTTCTCCCCGTTGACCACGGTGAAGCGCACATCATGCTCCTTTTTGAACGCCCGCAGCTTCTTTTCCAGCAGCTGCAGGCCCGTTTCGCTGGCCACATCGCCCAGCGCCAAAACCTTGTATTCCACGGAATATGCCTCCTTGCTCAGTCGTTCCAGCCGATGATCCTGATCAGCTGACGATTGGTATAGTAATACGCGGACGCGGGGAAATTCCGCAGATCCGCCGTGTTCGAGCAGAGCAGATAGTCCACCACATTGCCGTTTTCATCCGTAATGGCGTCCAGAATAACGGTGGTATGGTTAGCCGGCTCGTCCACACCCATGGTGATGATATCGCCGGTCTCACCGCTGAAATAGGGCGCGTCCGCCACAGCCACCAAACCGCTTACACGGGGTGCCGCCACATAGTCCCGGAAGGACCCCACATTGACCCAGGGCAGCGTGCTCTGTCCGCCGCTGTACCAGTACCAGCCTGTCTCATAGCCACCGTTCGTGTCCATGGGAATACCGCCGGCAGCCAGCACCTGGGAGCCGAAGTTCATGCAGTTCCCGCCGTAGTCGTCGTAAGCCATGAAGGCCGGATTACGCTTGCCCACCCAGGTGAGCATATAAGCCCGGGCCGCGTCGCGGTCATAGGGGTGGTCGGCAGCGGCTGTCACGCTCAGTCCCTCGCGGGGCAGGTCGCGGCGGGCCTCTATGTAGTCGGTGATAGCGGGAAAATTCTTGTCCTGATGGGTGGTGCGGTCATAGTCGGCACTATAATAGGGATTGTCGTCAGACCAGTGCTTCACGATGGACCAGTCGTCTCCCTCCCCCCGGAGGGTAAAGGTGTGCTTGATACCGAACTGCTCCGAGGGCAGACTGTTCAAGCCCTTGAAATAGACCACATTGTTCTCCCGAAGCACCATATCCACGTCGCCCTCGGTCTCCTCGGAGGGTGTAATGGATACGCACCGGAGGTAGTAGCTGTATGAGGTCATGGTCAGGTCGATGGGCGAGAGCTTGCGGATGACGCACAGGCCGTGCCAGATATTCTTGTGGTAGAGCGTCTCCTCACTGTCGGCAAACAGCACGGCCGGGTCAATGACCCGCAGGTCGGCAACGGACTGGTAGTAACAGTCCATGAAATCCAGCAGCAGAAGTTCCTGCCCCACGGTCATGCCCTGGGCCGCCGCGCCACTAATGCGCTCAAAGTCGGCACTGACTGTCTGGGGTTCTCCGCCGGTCCAGGGCGCGCCGGCAGTGCGCTGCCAGACCTGCGTCTCGTCAACGTCAGCGGTCAGGTGCTGCTTCTCCGGCTCCTCCTGTTTCCCCTCCGGCGAGGTGTCGGTCGTGTCTCCGGTGATGGTAAAGCAGCCGGTCAGGCTCAGCAGCAGGGCCATGCCCACGCGCATGCCCCATTCCTGGATCTTCTGCGGCACGGGGCGGCGGAAGAGCATCTCGATGAGGCAGAAGAGCATCTGGCCGCCGTCCAGCACGGGCACGGGCAGCAGGTTGAGGATGGCCAGGTTGATGCTGATGAGCGCCGCCAGGCCGAGCACGCCCACAAGGCCCTGCTCCGCCTGCTGGCCCACCATCTGGGCGATCATGATGGGGCCGCCCACCTGGTCGGCGGGCACCACGCGCTGGGCCAGCTTGACGAAGCTCTGCCAGGTCAGGTCCACCAGACGCCAGGTCTGGACGAGGCCCGTCCTCAGCGCCTCGGCAAAGCCCAGTTCCTCCACGCGTACCGAGCCCAGCGGCCCGATGCCGATGAGCCAGGCTTTCTCATCCTCGCCGAAGATGGTCTTGCGCGTGCTCCACTGCGGCGTCAGGGTCAGTTCCAGTTCCGTGCCCTGGGTCATGCCCTCGGCGGGCTGCCGGGCCACGGTCAGGGTCAGGGGACGGCCGTTGGCCGCGGCCACGGTGGGGGATATCTCGTCCCACGAGCCGAGGGGGCGGCCGTCGATGCCCAGGATCAGGTCGCCTTTCTGCAGGCCGGCCTGTGCCGCCGCGCTCCGGGGCATGACGGTGCCCACCTGCGGCAGCATGACGGCATTGCCGATTGTTGAAACGCAGGCGGGCGACGTTTCCGCTTACATCCCGACGAACGTCATCTCCATCACCGACGGGCAGATCTTCCTCGAAACCGACCTCTTCAACCAGGGAAACCGCCCGGCGATCAACGTCGGCATCTCGGTATCCCGTGTGGGTGGTAATGCCCAACTGAAAGCGATGAAGAAGGTGGCCGGAACACTGAAGATCGATCAGGCACAGTTCCGCGAACTGGAATCATTCTCCAAATTCGGTGGCGAGATGGATGCCGTAACGGCTTTCACGATCGACAAAGGGCAAAAGAACACACAACTGCTGATACAACCCCAATACAGTCCGATGCCTGTCGAAGACCAGATCGCCATCCTTTACTGCGGTACACAGGGATTGCTGAAAGGAGTCCCATTGGATAAAGTGCACGACTTCGAAAAGGAATTCCTGCGCGAACTGCACACATCACACCAGCACGACGTGCTGGACATCCTGAAAACCGGAACCATCGATGACGATATCCGGAAAAAACTGGAAGAAACAGCGAAACAATTAACAATGGACAATTGACAATGGATAATTACAACAAGCGACACCTAATTGTCAATTAAAAAAGGGGATTATGGCATCACTAAAAGAAATAAAAGTCCGGATCGCGTCTATCCGGAG
>OJOO01001359.1_pt1 | contig 10394 bp, 6 predicted proteins | sample 1598171 | NCBI WGS metagenome assembly OJOO01 (sample SAMN01915208, study PRJEB22387) | human gut metagenome | isolation source: stool | host: Homo sapiens | place: USA
ACGGCGGCAGGCAACGTGCGGCACGTCACCTGCCGCAAGGCCGAAGGCCAGGACCTGGGGCTGAACTTCGACACGTATCTGATGGACGAAATGCGCTCCTGTGCCAATCACTGCTTGTTCTGCTTTGTGGACCAGATGCCGCCGGGTATGCGCTCCACGCTGTACTTCAAGGATGACGACGCACGGCTGAGCTTTCTGCTGGGCAACTACATCACCCTCACCAACCTGACGGAGCGGGAGGCACAGCGGATCATTGACCTGCACATCAGCCCCATCAACGTCTCCGTCCACGCCACCGACCCACAGCTGCACTGCACCATGCTTGGCAACAAGAACGCCGCCCGGTCGCTGGACTATATCCAGGCCTTCTGCAAGGCCGGTATCGTCATGAACGGGCAGATCGTGGTTTGCCCCGGCTGGAACGACGGTGACCAACTGCGCCGCACCCTGCGGGACTTGACCGAGTGGCAGTTCTCCAGCTGCTCTCTTGTGCCGGTGGGTATCACCAAGTACCGCCAGGGTCTGGCCAAGCTAAGGCCCGTGGACAGGGACTGTGCCCGGGACATCATTGCCATCGCCGAGGAATTCGGGCTGGAAAATCTGCGCCGCTTCGGCACCCGTAGGTTCTTCTGTGCTGACGAACTGTTCCTCCGTGCGGGCATGGAGCTGCCGCAGGAGGACTACTACGAGGGCTATCGGCAGCTGGAAAACGGCGTGGGTATGCTGCGCTCGCTGGAGCAGGACTTCCTCAGCGCCATGCGCATGGAGGAGCACGGCGAAGCGCCCTCCTCCTTTACCATCGCCACCGGCACGGCGGCAGCGCCGTTCATGACATACCTGCTGGAGCAGGCCAAGGCGTACTTCCCCGCCCTGCGGGGACAGGTGATCGCCGTGGAGAACGACTTTTTCGGCCACACCATCGACGTAGCCGGTCTGCTGACAGGTCAGGATCTGTCGGCGCAGCTGGGGCGCGTGCCGGATCTGGGGCGCGTGCTGCTGCCGCTGCACATGCTGCGGCACGGCGAAAACGTATTTTTGGACGACTACACCGTGGAGCGTCTCAGCGCTGAGCTGGGCTGCCCGGTGCAGATCGTGGGGATAGACGGCGGCGACCTCTTGGACGCCATGCTGGAAAGAGAGGGATAAACTATGGCATTACCTTTGATAGCGATCGTGGGACGCCCCAACGTGGGCAAGTCCATGCTGTTCAATAAGATCATCGGTCGGCGGCTGTCCATCGTAGAGGACACCCCCGGCGTCACCCGTGACCGTATCTACGGTGAGAGCGAGTGGGTGGGCCGCAGGTTCCGCCTGGTGGACACCGGCGGCATCGAGCCCAACACCGACAGTCAGATCCTGGCCTTCATGCGGGAGCAGGCCCAGATCGCCATCGACAACGCCGACGTCATTATCTTCGTCACGGATATCAAGACCGGCCTGACTGCCTCCGACCAGGAGGTGGCCAGTATGCTTCAGCGCAGCCGTAAGCCCATCGTGCTGGCGGTGAACAAGATGGACTCTGTGGGCGCGGTCGACCCGGATTTCTATGAGTTCTACAACTTGGGTCTGGGCGACCCCGTGGCTGTCTCCGCCGTTCACGGCCACGGCACCGGCGATCTGCTGGACGAATGCATCAAGTATTTTCCGCCTGAAACGGATGAGGAGGACGACTCCGACGTGGTACAGGTGGCCATTATCGGAAAGCCCAATGTAGGTAAATCCAGCTTGACGAACCGTATTCTGGGCGAGGAACGCGTTATCGTCAGCAATGTAGCCGGCACCACCCGCGACGCCATCGACAGCTACTTTGAGAACCAGTACGGCAAATATAATTTCATCGACACCGCCGGTATGCGGAAAAAGTCCAAGGTAGATGACAACATCGAAAAATACAGCGTTCTGCGGGCCACCATGGCTATTGAGCGCAGCGACGTCTGCCTCATTCTCATCGATGCTCAGGAGGGTGTCACCGAGCAGGACACCAAGGTCGCCGGTCTGGCGCATGACGCGGGCAAGGCATGCATTATCGTGGTGAACAAATGGGACCTGATCGAAAAGGACGACAAGACCATGGACCGTATGCGTGAGGACATCCGCCGGGACCTGAGCTATATGCCCTATGCCCCCATTCTGTTCATCTCCGCCCTGACCGGCCAGCGGGTGGGCCGTCTCTTTGAGCTTATCAACTACGTCAACGATCAGGCGGCCATGCGAATCACCACCGGCACGCTGAACAGTGTGCTGGCAGACGCGCAGACCCGCGTTCAGCCACCCACGGACAAGGGGCGCCGCCTGAAGATCTACTACATGACGCAGGTGGGCGTCAAGCCGCCCCACTTCGTCATCTTCTGCAACGACAAAAAGCTCTTCCACTTCTCCTACCAGCGGTATCTGGAAAACCAGCTCCGCAGCGTGTTCGGCCTGGAGGGCACCCCCATCGTGCTGACTATCCGCCAGAAGGGAGAGGACGACGGTTGAACCATCTCATCGGTGCTACACTGCTGGCCTCACTGGTCATATTGCTGCTGGGCTATTTCTTAGGTTGTCTCAACGGCTCGGTAATGGTCAGCCACTTCATCATCAAGGACGATGTGCGGCAGCACGGCAGCGGCAATGCGGGCCTGACCAACTTCTACCGCACCTACGGTGCCAAATACGCACTGGGCGTCATCCTCTTCGACATGGGTAAAACAGTGATTGCCTGCCTGATTGGCGGTGCAGCCTTCGACTATCTGGCCGGCGACTGGATGTTGGGCGTCCTGCTGGGCGGCCTCGGCTGCGAGCTGGGGCATATGTTCCCGGTGTTCTTCGGCTTCAAGGGCGGCAAGGGCATCCTGTCCGGCGGCACGCTGGTGTGGCTGCTGGACTGGCGCGTCGGTCTGATCGCGTGGGGTCTGTTCGCCGCCCTGTGGCTGCTGACGAAATACGTCTCTCTCGGCTCCGTCTGCGCCGCCGCCTCCATGCCCGTCACCACATTTTTCTTCTGCGGCCGCAGCCTCCTCTACACGGCGCTGGCCGTGCTGATCGCCGCGCTGGTGATCTGGTGCCACCGGGAGAATATCACGCGCCTGCTGCATCATCAGGAACGCAAATTCCAATGGCACACCGGCACACCGAAAGAGAAAGAGTAAACAGAGAAAGGACATCACTGACATGAAACACAATCAGATGCGGCAGGTGGTTTTCCCCGTCCTGGCCGCCTTTATCTGGGGCACCGCCTTCGTCGCGCAGGATCTTTGCGCCGACGCCATCGGCACCTTCACCTTCAACGCCGCCCGCTACTTTATCGCTGTGCTGGCTCTGCTGGTGGTCATCCTCATCAGCGACAAAATGAAGAAGGACAAGCCCATCCTCTCCCCCGCCGAGAAAAAAGCCGCCAACAAGCAGCTGTGGATCGGCGGACTGTGCTGCGGCGCGGCTCTCGCCATCGCCTCCAACTTCCAGCAGGCGGGTCTGGTGGCCGGCACCGACGCCGGCAAGGCCGGCTTCATCACCGCCCTGTACGTGGTGCTGGTGCCCGTGTTCGGTCTGTTCTTCAAGCGTAAGGTCAACCTGCCCACCTGGATCGCCGTGGTGCTGTCCGTAGTGGCTCTGTACCTGCTGTGCATCAAGGGCAGCTTCACGCTGGCTCCCGGCGACCTGCTGATCCTCGTGTGCGCCGTGTGCTTCGCCGTACATATTCTGGTCATCGACCATTTCACCGCCTACTGTGACGGCGTAAAGCTCAGCTGTCTGCAATTCCTGTTCGCGGCCCTTATCTCCACCGTGTGTATGTTCCTCTTCGAGGACGTGGACTTCGCCGCCATCTGGAGCTGCATCCTTCCTCTGCTGTACGTGGGTATCTTCTCCTGCGGCGTGGGCTACACCCTGCAAATTCTGGCACAGAAGGGCTCCAATCCCACGGTGGTCACCATCCTGCTGAGTCTGGAGAGTGTGTTCGCCGTCATCGCCGGCGCCATCATCCTCAAGCAGCAGATGTCCGTCCGGGAATATATCGGCTGCGCCGTGATGTTCGCCGCCGTTCTTCTGGCCCAGATCGACTTCCCCGTGAAACAGAAAGCCGAATAAAGTGCAAAAAAGAAGCACCCGAGCGGGTGCTTCTTTTTTGCGCTTTTGGCTGTCTCAGAACAGCGTCACCTGACTGGTATCCGCCATACCGGCAAAGGCGCCCAGCGCCTTCAGCTGCTCGATATGGGTCTTACTAAGCTTGTTGCAGATGGTGGCGAACTCCTCTACAGAGATGAAGGTTTTTCCCTTTCGCTTCTCCACCGTGTCCAGCGCCGCCGTCTCACCCAGACCGCGCACCGTTACAAAGGGAGGCAGCAGGCCGTTTTCCGTGATCTTGAAGTGTGTGGCATCGGAGTCGTAAATACTAATGGTGTCAAAATGGAAGCCCCGCAGATAGAACTCGTAGCACACCTCCAGCGTCACCAGCAGGTTCTGTTCCACGTCGGTGGCGTCCTTATTGTTCTCGATCTCCCTGATTTTCTGCTTCACCGCATCCATGCCGGCGCAGCAGTACTCCGCGTCGAAGGCCTTGGCCCGGATGGAGAAGAACGTAGCGTAGAAGGCCAGCGGCTCATGCACCTTGAACCACGCAATACGGAACGCCATCATCACATAGGCCACAGCGTGGGCCTTAGGGAACAGATAGCCGATCTTGGCCAGAGAGCCGATATACCAATCCGGCACCTGATGCTCCCGCATAGCCTCCTCCCAGCCGTCCTCGAAGCCCTTTTTCTTTACTTTGCCCTTACGCACCGCCTCCATGATCTTAAAGCTCATCTTCGGCTCCAGCCCCATGGAGATCAGGTACAACATGATATCATCGCGGCAGCCCACCGTCTCCAAAACGCTGGCCGTGCCGCCCACGATCAAGTCCCGGGCATTGCCCAGCCACACGTCGGTACCGTGGGAGAAGCCGGACAACCGTACCAGGGTATTGAAATCCTGGGGCATGGTATCCATCAGCATACCGCGGGTGAACCGGGTGTTGAACTCCGGGATAGCCACGGCGCCGGTGGGCCCCAATATCTCGTCATTTTCAAAGCCCAGCACCTTGGACGAGGTGAAAATACTCATGGTATCCGGGTCATCCAAGGGGATGGCCCGCGCGTTCACGCCGGTCAGGTCCTCCAGCATTTTGATCATGGTGGGGTCATCGTGTCCCAGCATATCCAGCTTCAGGAGGTTGTCCTCCATGCAGTGATACTCGAAATGAGTGGTCACAGTGTCGCTGTTGGCATCGTCTGCCGGGTGCTGCACCGCGGTAAAATCCTCCACATCCATATCATCCGGCACCACCACCAGCCCACCGGGGTGCTGCCCCGTAGTACGCCGCACGCCCACGCAGCCCAGCGTCAGGCGATCCAGCTCCGCGTTGGAGGCCGTCTCGCCCCGTTCCTCCAGGTATTTCTTCACCATGCCGAAGGCGGTCTTCTCCGCCAGGGTACCGATGGTCCCCGCGCGGAACACCTGGGTCTTGCCGAACATCTCGATGGCGTGCTGGTGTGCCCGGGCCTGGTACTCACCGGAGAAATTCAGGTCGATATCCGGCACCTTACCGCCGCCGTAGCCCAAAAACGTCTCAAAGGGGATGTCAAATCCGTCCTTAGCGTACTTTGCCCCGCACATCGGGCAATTCTTATCGGGCATATCCGCGCCGCAGCCGTAGCTGCCATCGGTGATGAACTCAGTATGGCGGCATTTGGGGCAGCGATAATGGGGCGGCAGGGAGTTCACCTCCGTAATACCGGACATATACGCCACCAGCGACGAGCCCACCGAGCCACGGGAGCCCACCAGATAACCGTTTTCCAGGCTGCGCTGCACCAGCTTCTGGGCGGACATATACACCACGTCGTACTTGCCCAGAATGCTTTTCAGTTCCACGTTCAGCCGGTCCACGATCAGCTGAGGCGGCTCGTCGCCATACAGCTCGTGACACTTGTCCCACACTCTGTCATGAAGTTCCTGCTCCGAATTCTCCAGCCGCGGCGGGAACAACCGTCCCGGCGGCAGCAGCTCGATATTTTCGATACGGTCGGCGACGCCGCGCGGATCATCGATGACCACCCGATGCGCTTCCTCTTCGCCCAGATAGGCAAACTCCGCCAGCATCTCCTCCGTGGTCTTGAAGTAAATGGGCAGGGGTGCGTCGGCGTCGGCAAACTTCTTGCTGGCCAGCAGGATATGGCGGTATACCTCGTCCTCCGGCTCCTGGAAGTGCACATCGCCGGTGGCGCACACGGGCTTGCCCAGCTCCCGGCCCAACCGGACGATGGTACGGTTGAACTCCCGCAGTTCATCCTCTGACTGCACCGTGCCGTTGCGAAGCATGAACATATTATTGCAGATGGGCTGTATCTCCAGGTAATCGTAGAACGATGCGATGCGCTTCAGCTCCGCCCAGTCCTTGCGGTCCGCCACCGCCCGGAACAGCTCGCCTGCTTCGCAGGCTGAGCCGATAATGAGGCCTTCCCGATGGGCGATCAGCTCCGTCTTAGGGATAATGGGCACACGCTTGAAATACTTGAGATTGGAAGCCGAGATCAACTGATACAGGTGCTTCAGGCCCAGCTTGTTCTTCGCCAGGATGATAATATGCTTGGGGTGCCGGCTGCCGCCGCCCCGGGGCCGCAGCTTCTCCATCTGCCCGTTGATCTCCTGCAGACGGGAAATTCCCATCTCCCGCCGCATTCTCTCAAAAAAGGGTATCAGCATATACCCCACCATCCCCGCGTCGTCCGACGCCCGGTGGTGGTTGAAGGCGGGCAGATCCAAATGCTCCGCCACGATGTCCAGCTTATGTTTGTGCAGCTCCGGCAGCAGGTTCTGCGCCAGGATCAGGCTGTCGATGTACGTGGGGTCGAATTCCAGCCCCGCCCTGCGGCATCCGGCCCGGATAAACCCGATGTCGAACTCCGCATTGTGGGCCGCCAGCGGTCGCCCGTCCACGAACTTCAAAAACGCTGCCAGTGCCTCCTCCGGCGGCGGCGCGTCCGCCAGCATGGCATCCGTAATGCCCGTCAGGCCGATGATCTCCGGCGTCAGCCGACGGCCGGGGTTCACGAAGGTCTGAAACGTATCCGTGATCTTCCCGTTTTTCAGCACCACTGCGCCGATCTCCGTGATGGCCTCCCGCTGTACCTTCAATCCGGTGGTTTCGATGTCGAAGCACACGATCTCGTCGTCAAAGTCCTGATCCTGCGCGCCGTGTACGGCGATCCGGTCGTCCAGATTGTTGACGTAGTACCCCTCCACGCCGTACAGGATCTTGATCTTCCCCTTGCCCGCGTCCCGCGCCTTTGGGAATGCCTGCACCGTGCCGTGGTCGGTAATGGCAATAGCCGGGTGGCCCCAGGCTGCCGCCTGCTTTACCACCTTGCCCACATCCGTCAGAGCATCCATGCTGCTCATCTGCGTATGCAGGTGCAGCTCCACCCGCTTCTCCGGTGCATTGTCCTGCCGGGCCGTATGGCTGATCTTCATAATATTCACCGGCCGCAGCAGGATATCCTTCCCGTCGTAGGTCAGCTCCACCTTGCCCTGCAGGCGCAGCCACATCCCGTCGCTGATCGCGCCGCCCAGCACCTTGGCCTCTTTTTCGTCCATGGCCTTCCGCACGGCCACGGAGCCACGCTCATCGGTGATGTTAAAGTTCAGCGTCCACATGCCCTTGCGCCGCGTCTCATAGCACTCCGTCTTGAACACCCGACCCTCCACAATGGCGCTGCCCTGCTTGATATTCAGTTCGCCGATAGGCGTCAACTTTCCGGTGATCGTCTTTCCCCAAATCACCCCGCTGTCGCCCTTCTGCTCGCCGGTGCCGCAGAAATGCAGCAGCACCTGCCGCAGATCATACTGCTGCGCCAGCATCTGCTGCAGGGCGTCCTGTGCCGCCTGGGACAGCGTCTCGCTGCTCTCTATCTGCACCTCCAGCGTCCGGCCCGCCATATCCAGCGCGCCGCTGACGATGCAGGCATCGTGCAGCAACAGGCGCAGCTGCCGCGGTGCCTGAAAGCTCTCAAACAGCGTAAAAAACGGTACTCTCTCCGCCATGTTTCTCCCCTATCGTATCTCTTGTTACAGCTTGTCGATCTCCTCGAACAGCGCGTCCACCAGCTGGTCCTCCGGCACTTTTCGCAGAACCTTTCCCTTAGCGAACAGCAGTCCCTCGCCCTTGCCTCCGGCGATGCCCACATCCGCAGCAGTGGCCTCCCCCGGTCCATTGACCACGCACCCCATCACTGCCACGGTGATGGGCTTGTCACAGCTCTTCAGCCGCCGTTCCACCTCCCGGGCGATAGGCAGCATATCATACTTCGTCCGCCCGCAGGTGGGGCAGGCGATCAGGTCCGGCCCCGTCTGCCGCAGACCGCAGGCCTGCAAAATACGCTTGGCGGCCACTACCTCTTCCACCGGGTCGGCAGTCAGGCTCACCCGCAGCGTATCGCCGATACCCCGACACAGCAGTCCGCCGATGCCAATGGCCGACTTCAGCACCCCCATCTCCGGTGTGCCGGCCTCGGTGACGCCCAGATGCAGCGGGTAGTCCACCTTTTCGCGCAGCAGCTCGTAGGCCGCCATATTTACCGGCACCCGGGAGCACTTCACGGAGATGCAGATATTCCCGAAGCCGCACTCCTCCAACAGGCGCACATGTCCCAGTGCACTCTCGGCCAGCGCCTCGGCGGTCACGCCGCCGGATTTTTGCACCAGGTCCTTCTCCAGCGAGCCGCCGTTGACGCCCACACGGATTGGAATATTCCTCTCCCGACAGGCGTCGGCCACGGCCCGCACGCGGTCCTTCGACCCGATGTTGCCGGGGTTGATGCGTATTTTATCCACACCGCCGTCCACACACAGCAACGCCAGCCGGTAATCAAAGTGGATATCCGCCACCAGCGGGATGTGTATAGCCGCCTTGATGCTCGGAATGGCCCGTGCGGCCTCCTCCGTGGGCACCGCCACACGCACGATCTCGCAGCCCGCCTGCTCCAGGCGCTGTATCTGCCGCACCGTGGCGTTCACGTCCTCCGTGGGCGTATTGCACATGGACTGTATGCTTACGGCCGCGCCGCCGCCCACCGGTACCGCGCCCACCTGTATGCGTCTTGTCACCGTCCCCGCCTCCTCAGTGGATCAGCTTTCCCACGTCGCTGAACACCAGCACCACCATCAGCGCCAGCAGCAAAACAAGTCCCGCGAAGTGGATATAGTTCTCATATTTCGGCGGGATCTGGCGCTTGAAGAGCGCCAGCGCCAGCGTGTTGATCACGAGGAAGAAGACCTTACCGCCGTCGAGCGCCGGCAGAGGCAGCAGGTTCATCACGGCAAGGTTGACCGCGATAAGCGCGCCGAAGTAGAGAATGCTCTCCGCCGCCGCGGCAAAGCCGTTCTGATTGTTCTTCTCGGCCTCCTCCTGCGCCTCCTCGCCCACGTCCTTGATGGTCGAGACAATGCCGACCGGCCCGCTGAGATCGTCCAGTCCTGCCGAGCCGCTCACCAGCATCATCAGGCTCATGCGTACAAGGCGCACAAAATCGAGTGTGTTGTACCAGCTGTATTGCAGCCGAACAAGCGGCGTCGCTTCCACGATGCCTCCATAGGTGAAGCCGTAGCGGCGCACCTCCGCGCCGTTTTCGTCCGTATAGGTCTGCAGCGTCAGCGTGCGCTTGAGCTTCTCGCCGCCGCGCTTGACCGTCATTTCGATGGTGCCGTTTTCATCCAGATCGACCACGCCGAGCACCGTGGAGACGTCGCTTTTGAGATAGATGCGCTCGCCGTTGATGGCCCAGATTACGTCGCCGACCATGATGCCGTTTTCGCCCTGCTGGGGAAATGCCGAGTCAAGCTCGACGATCTCCGCCGTATAGAAGCCCTGAGCGCCCGCGTACAGGCAGATCATAATAAGGAGGCCGGTGAGGAAATTCATCGCCGCTCCCCCGGCCAGCACCACCAGCTGCTTCCAGGCCGCCGCGTTGCCAAAGGCCCGGGGGTTGGAGGACTTCTCATCCTCCCCCTCCATCGCACAGTATCCGCCGATCGGCAGAACGCGTAGGCTGTAAAGCGTTTCCCCTTTTCGTTTTTTCCAAAGAGCGGGGCCCATTCCAATGGAAAATTCATTGACCTGGATCCCAAACAGCTTCGCTGAGACGAAGTGTCCGAACTCATGGACCGCGATGAGCAGCCCAAACATAAGGATCGCTAAGATGATGTAGAGCATAGGTCCTCCCGCACGCTTCAAATTCCGCCGCCCGTCAGGCGCTGAGGACGGCCTCCCGGGCCGCCTGATCTGCCTCCAGGATCTGGGTCATGGAGGGCTCCGGGATCACCGGGACCCGGTCCAGCGCCAGGGCCACCCGGTCCGCGATCTCCAGGAAACCGATCCG
>OJOO01001373.1_pt1 | contig 10345 bp, 10 predicted proteins | sample 1598171 | NCBI WGS metagenome assembly OJOO01 (sample SAMN01915208, study PRJEB22387) | human gut metagenome | isolation source: stool | host: Homo sapiens | place: USA
GCAGGGCGGTCATGGACCTCCACCAACAGTCCATCGGCCCCGGCGGCCACGGCGGCCAGCGCCAGCGGCTCCACCAGATCGGCGCGGCCCGCGGCGTGGCTGGGGTCCACGATGACCGGCAGATGGGTCAGGCGCTTCAGCACCGGAACGGCGGACACATCCAGGGCGGCGCGGGCGGGGGTCAGGCCGCTGCGGATACCACGCTCACAGAGAATGACCTGCGTATTGCCGCCGGACAGGATATACTCCGCGGACAGCAGCAGCTCCTCCACCGTGGCGGAGGTGCCGCGCTTGAGCAGGATGGGCTTGCGGGTGCGGCCAAGAGCCTTCAGCAGGGCGAAATTCTGCATATTGCGCGCACCCACCTGCAGCACGTCCACATCAGCCAGCGTGTCCAGCTGGGCGGGATCGGTGATCTCGGTAACGGTGGGCAGGCCCGTATCACGGCCGGCCTGTACCAGCAGCGCCGTGCCCTGCTCACCCAGACCCTGGAAGGTGTAGGGCGAGGTGCGGGGCTTGAAGGCGCCTCCGCGGAGCATGACGGCCCCGGCGGCCTTTACGGCGGCGGCGACGGTCTGTATCTGGTGCGCGGACTCCACGGCACAGGGCCCGGCGATCAGGCAGAAATCCGCGCCCACGCGGACATCGCCCACCGGCACCACGGTATCCTCCGGATGAGTGCTCCGGGCGGCCAGGTGATAGGCCGGGGTCAGACGGCGGGCCTCCTGCACATAGGGCAGGGCCTGAAGCGCGGCGGGGTCCAGCCGCCACGTCTCCCCCACCAGGGGCAGAAGGATGGATGTCTCCCCCGCTACGCAGCCGCCCTTGACGTTTTGCAGAGCCAGCTGGGCCATCAGCTGGCGGATGGCAGGCTCCGGGGTGTTCTTTTGCAGTACGAGTATCATAACGGATCGCTCCCTGTATTGTAGTCAGGTGGTTATTATAGCGTATCCCATCGGTTTTTGCAATCCGTGAAAAGCGCATATTGACAAAAACAAGCAGAGCCATATAATGAACTTGTATTACAAATGGGCGTTCTGCGTGCCCCCTTCCCTGCCGCAGACACAGCAGAACAAAGGAGTAAAAAGGAGAAATAATGGAACGGAAATTTACACTGAGCTGCTGCTCCACGGTGGACCTGCCCTATTCGTACATGGAGAGCCGGGACATCCCCGTGCTGTTTTACACCTATGTGGTGGACGGGCAGACCTATGACGACGACATGGGCCGCGATCCGGCGGCGCTGCCCCGGTTTTACGGCTTTCTGAAGGCGGGCAAGCTGCCCCAGACCAGCCAGATCAACGTAGCGGGGTATATGGACTTCTTCGAGCGCCTGCTGCAGCAGGGCGGCGACGTGCTGCACATCGCGTTCACATCCGGGCAGTCCTGCTCGGTGAACAACGCCTATCTGGCGGCAGCAGAGCTGAAGGACAGGTACCCCGGGCAGAAGCTGATCGTCATCGACTCCCTGTGCTCCTCCAGCGGCTACGGCCTGCTGGTGGACTACGCCGCCGATATGCGGGACGCGGGCGAGGACATCGACACCGTGGCCCAGTGGGTGCTGGACAACCGGAACAAGGTGCATCACCAGTTCTTTTCCAGCGATATGACCCAGTTCCGGCGGACAGGCCGGGTATCCGGCGCGGCGGCCACGGTAGCCACGGTGCTGAACATCTGCCCCATCATGCGGCTGGACGACAAGGGCGCCATCAAGGCATACAGCAAGGTGCGGGGCAAGAAAAAAGCCGTGGAGACTACGGTGGACACCATGGAGCAGCACGCCCAGGGCGGCCGGGACTATGACGGCAAGTGCTTTATCTGCCACAGCCAGTGCCCGGAGGACGCCCGGCTGGTCATGGACGCCGTGGAGGACCGTTTTCCGAAGCTGAAGGGGAAGATTCGCCTGTGCGACATCGGCACCATCATCGGCAGCCATGCCGGACAGGGCACCGTGGCGGTGTTCTTCATGGGCGACGAACGGCCGGAGATGGAATAAGGGAAGAGGCAGGAATGGTCCTGCCTCTTTTCGTTCTCTTGGGCTTTAATCCGCATAGCCAATAATATCTCTTTCCACCGTATGTATCACCTCTTCGGGTACATCTTTCACGAATAATCTATAAACCCGGTTCAAACGCGGATTATATATCCCAAGGTATTCAATTTTTTCAAACTCCGGATGTACAGAGCGAAGCCCCATCCTCCAGTACATAAGCAACTGCAAGGTGTGTCTCGTCGTTATTGATGCAGAAGTAACCTTAAAGTCCCACAAAGTATCCTCCGTAATGAAATCTCCATCGCCTGCCTGCACTATATCGGTATATCCGCCCTCGAATGTGAATCCTTCCAAAATTATCGGACCATACTCCTCGACAAACTTCAAAGACCGTTCGACCATAATCCGAACATTTCCTATTGTTGACTTATCAACCAATATCCAGTCAACGCTGAGTAAACAGAAAGAGACGCGCTGCGGCGCGTCTCTTTTTTGCTCTTTTCCTTATCTTCCGGTCATGACGGTCATGACCTCGAACTCCTCGTGGTTCAGGGTCTTGGTCATGGCCAGGCCCTCGTCAATGTCCACGTTGCTGATCCGGTCGCCCTTGGCGCAGACGATGCGGTTGGTCTTGCCCTCCGCCAGCAGCTGCACCGCCTCGTAGCCCATGCGGGTGGCGGTGACGCGGTCCTTGGCGGTGGGGCTGCCGCCCCGCTGGATGTGGCCCAGAATGGTGACGCGGGCGTCCAGCCCCAGCTCCTTTTTGATCTGCTCACCCACAGCCATGCCGCTGGCGGCGCCCTCAGCCACCACGATCATAAAGTTGGTCTTGCCGCTGATACGGGCGCGGCGGATCTTCTCAGCCACGTGCTTTTCAAAGTCGTAGGGGCGCTCGGGCACCAGCACGGCGGTGGCGCCGATGGCCACGCCCACATACAGCGCCAGATAACCGGCGCGGTGGCCCATGACCTCCACCACGGAGCAGCGCTCGTGGGACTGCATGGTGTCGCGGAGCTTGTCCATACACTCCACGGCGGTGTTGGCCGCGGTGTCGAAGCCGATGGTGTAGTCGGTGCAGACGATGTCGTTGTCGATGGTGCCGGGGATACCCACCACGGAAACGCCGAACTTGGACAGGTCCTGCGCGCCGCGGAACGTGCCGTCGCCGCCGATGGCCACCAGGCCGTCCAGACCGATGAGCTTGCAGGTGGCGTAGGCCTTCTCCTGCCCCTCCTTGGTGCGGAACTCGTCACAGCGGGCGGAGTACAGGATGGTGCCGCCGCGGTTGATGATGCGGCTGACGCTGGCGTTGTCCATCTCGACGATGTCGCCGGAGATCAGGCCCTGATAGCCGCGGCGGATGCCCACGCACTCGATGCCCCGGGCGTTGGCGCTGCGGACCACGGCGCGGATGCAGGCGTTCATGCCGGGGGCGTCGCCGCCGCTGGTCAGCACACCGATACGTTTGACTGCGTTTTTCATACGCTATTCCCTCACTTTGCCAAGGGGCGGTGCCCCTGAATATGCAGGCACATTGTACCATACGTTTGGTCTGTTTTCAAGTCCTTCGGCGAGCCGCGGCAAATTTTTGCCTGTACAGTCCGTCGGTTTTGTGGTATCATCCCTATGATAAACGAAAGGAGCGACCGTCATGCACCCACAATTCGCAGAATTGACGCCCAACTGGTTCAATCGGGCGTTCATATACACCGGCTCTATCGGGGAGTTCCGCTACCGCTTCGATGGGGATAAGGACGCGGGAATCCTGCACACCGCTGTATACAGCAATGTATGCTACGAGCTGGCGCAGGACAAGGAGGAACGGGATTTCACCTGGGACGAGGCGGGCGTGGAGACGCTGAAGGCCTGGCTGCAGGAAAAATATGAGGCATACTGCACGACGCAGAAATGACAAAAGCACCCCGCGGGGTGCTTTTTTGCGTCAGTCACGCCAGGTGCTGCCCAGGAACAGCGCCAGCAGGGGCATCAGCTCCAGACGGCCCATGAGCATCTCCAGCGACAGCACCAGCTTGCTCAGGGGCGAGAGGATGGAGAAATTCTCCATGGGGCCGAGGATGCCCAGGCCGGGACCCACATTGCTGATGCAGGTCAGAGAGGCGGCGAAGGACTCCTGGAAGCCATAGTTGTCCCAGCTGACCACCAGTGCGCCCGCCAGCAGCACCAGCAGGTATGCCGCGATAAACGCGCCGGCGGAGGATACGACCCGCTCCTCCACGGCCTGTCCGTCCACCTTCAGCACGCTGACATGGTGGGGGTGCGCCAGCTGCTTCAGCTCCCGCTTCAGGCTCTTGCAGAGAATGGCGACGCGGGATATCTTGATGCCTCCGGAGGTGGAGCCGGCGCAGGCGCCGGTGAACATCAGCATCACCAGTGCCATACGGCAGAAGGTCGGCCACAGGGAGAAATCCACGGTGGCAAAGCCCGTGGTGGTCATGATGGTAACAGTCTGGAAGGCGGCGTCGGTGATGGAATCCCCGAAGGGCACCCCCGCCTGCACCCGCAGATTGATGCACAGCAGCAGCGTGGCCGCCGCCACGATACCGACGTAGATCCGCAGTTCCTCGCTGCGGAGCACCTCCTTCAGCTTGCCGCGAACGGCCAGAAACATCAGTGAGAAGTTGACGCCCGCCAGGAAGGAGAACACGGTGACGATCCACATGACCGCCTTGGACGCGCCCGCTAGGGAGGTATCATAAATCGAGAAGCCGCCGGTGGCCATGGTGGTAAAGCTGTGGCAGACGGCGGAGAACCAGCTCTCGCCCGCCAGACGCAGGGCCAGCACCTCGCAGAGGGTCAGCACCACATAGATCAGATAGAGTATCTTGGCGGTGCCGCCCACCTTGGGCACCAGCTTGGACTTGATGGGGCCGGGGCTTTCGGCGCGCATGAGGAACACCGCGCCCTCGCCCATACGGGGCGTCAGCGCCAGGAACAGCACCAGCACACCCATGCCGCCCATCCACTGGGTCAGCGAGCGCCACAGCAGCACGCTGCGGGGCAGATGGGACACAGCGGTGAAGGTGGACGAGCCGGTGGTGGTCAGGCCGGAGACCGTCTCGAACAGGGCGTCGATATAACTGGTCATGGCGCCGGTGAACACATAGGGCAGCGCCCCGAACAGGGACAGCAGCACCCAGCTGAGGGCCACTGCCGCAAAGCCGTCGCGGCTGTGCATCTGGGTCTTTTTCACCGGGATCAGATGCAGCACCGTGCCCGCCGCGGCACAGAGCAGCGCCGTCAGCAGAAACTGCTGCCAGCAGGTCTCGGCATAAATACAGGCCGTCAGTGCCGGCAGCAGCAGGAAGCCTGCCTCGACCCACAGGATGTAGCCCATTGTGTGTGAGAGCAATCGAAAGTTCATAGAAAATACCTCAAAGAAAAGGTGAAAAGCCTTCGGGTATTATATAACCGCGCGGGACGGGTGTCAACCTCAGTCCAGCTTGCCCTCCAGCGCCGAGAGCAGGGCGGGCATATCCACGTCCTTGCCGGTGAACATCTTGAAGGCACGGGCCGCCTGGTAGAGTAGCAGGTCGATGCCGGACACGGTGGGCAGGCCGCGCTTTTCGGCCTCGCGCAGCAGCATGGTCTGCCGGGGGTTATAGACCAAATCGTAGACGGTGACGCCTGCCGGGGCGTCACGCAGGAAGCCCAGGTCGGAAAACTCCTTCATGCCGGCCATGCCCAGAGAGGTGGCGTTGATGAACAGGTCGCTCTCGGCCATGGCATGGCGGACGGGGAAAATGCCGAAGTAGATGAACTGCGCCTTATCCGGGTAACGCGCGGCCAGATCCTGGGCCGGATAGACGCTGCGGTTGGTGACGAAAATCTTTTTCACACCGGCGCCGACCAGCGCATCACAGATGGCGTCTCCGGCGCCGCCGGTACCCAGCAGCAGCACGGTCTTGCCCTCCGGCTCCAGGCCGCGGGCGCGCAGGCTGTCCACAAATCCCCGGCCGTCAGTGTTATAGCCGATGGCACGGCCGTTTTTGATGCAGACGGTGTTCACCGCACCGCAGGCGGCCGCCGCAGGGCTCAGCTCATCCAGCAGTGGCAGGATGGCCTCCTTGTGGGGCATGGTGACGTTGAACCCGGCACAGCCGCCGGCCTTGGCCTCGGCCACGAAGTCGGCCAGATCGCGGGGCTGAACGCGGCGGACTTCATAGGTGTAGTGTACGCCGGTCTGGGCGATCATGGCGCCGTGGAGCAGCGGCGAAAGGCTATGATCCACGGGGTCGCCGATAAGATAGAGCTTTTTGTTGGTCATACAAGTGCCTCCCCAGTGCAGCCGCAGGTGGGCGCAGCCGCAGTGTCATTGGTGTGTTGGAGCAGATAGTCCATGGCTTCGAGATAGCCGGCAAGTCCGTGGCCGGTGATGACTCTAACGCAGGCCGGCGCGGTGACGGACACGGCCCGGAAGGGCTCGCGGGCGTTGATATCGGAAATATGCACCTCCACCGCCGGGACGGGGGCGCAGCGCAGAGCATCATAGATGGCGTAGCTGTAATGCGCGTAGGCCCCAGGGTTGATGACGATGCCGCCGAAGCCGGCCCGGGAGGCCTGGATAGCGTCGATAAGCGTGCCCTCATGGTTAGACTGGAACAGCTCCACCTGGCAGCCCACGGCGGCGGCGTGCTCGTAAATCAGTTTACATAAATCGTCATAGCTCTGTCTGCCGTAGATGTCCGGCTCCCGCTGGCCCAACAGGTTCAGGTTGGGGCCGTTGAGGATGAGCAGCTTCATGGCGTATCCCTCCATAGTCGCAGAATAAAGTCCTTCATTTGGTCAACAGTGCCGTCAGGCACCCGATAATGGGCGCAGGCCGCGTACAGCGGGCAGCGGACGGCATACAGGGCCCGCAGGGCCGCCTCTCCCCCGGCGAGCAGCGGACGTCCGGCGGCGTAATCAGTCGACATAATATTATCCACCGTCCGGTCCAGCCAGAACACCGTGCCGCTTCGACGCAGGAGCTCACGGTTCTGCTCCGTCAACACCGCACCACCGCCGGTGGCGATGACGCAGGGTGTTTCCGTCTCTGTGCAGAGCGCTTCCAGCGTCCGGCGTTCCAGGGCACGGAAGGCAGCCTCGCCCTCCGCGGCGAAGATCTCAGGGATGGAACAGCCCACCGTCTGCTCCGTCAGTGCGTCCGCGTCGTAAAGGGGCACGGACAGCGCCCGGGACAGGGCGGCGCCGATGGTGGTCTTTCCGCCGGCGGGCATACCGATAAGGATGATCCGCCCCGTCATGCCTGCTCCTCCCGGGAGAGCGCCATCAGCAGGGTCATCAGGCGCTCCGCCTGATCGCGGCGCTCCGGCAGCATATCGCCCCGGGTACGGAGGACTTCCGCCTCCCGGGCCTTATCCCGAACCGGCAGACCGTGGGCGCTCTTATACGCGCCGATGGCGGCAGACAGCCGCTGACGGCGGTCAAACAGCTCCAGGATCGCCGCGTCCGTCTCGTCCAATCGGCAGCGCAGACCATCCAGGTCGGCGGGCGTGTCCGGCAGCAGCTGGCACACCGCCAGGGCGGCGGCGGACTCCACCGCCGGGGCAGCGCGGAGCGCGATGCAGGCGTCGTGGCGGCCGGGGACGGAGATAGTCGTCTCCGTCATGGTATATAGGTCCACGGTCCGCTGTTCCTTAGCGATGGACGGCGTGGGGCGGAACGTCACGTCGAACACCACGTCCATGCCGTTGGTGACGCCGGCGTTGACACCGCCGGCATGATTGGTCGCTGTGCGAACAGCGCCACAGGCCATCGTAAACGGGTCGTTGGCCGCGCTGCCGCGCATTTGGGCGAAGGTCTCCCCTGCGCCGAAGCCGATGGCCTTGACAGCGGGAATGGCAAACACATGGCGGGCGATGGTGCCCTCCACGGTATCCCGCCAGTCAGGGCCGCCCAAACCGGCGGGCAGACCGCTGACGGTGCAGCGGATCACGCCGCCCACACTGTCGCCATCCGCTTTGGCAGCGGCAGCGCGTGCCCGCAGAGCCTCCTCATCCAGGACATCCGCGTGAACGGCGATATGGGCCGTCTTCAGGTATGTGATCGCCAGCGCGCCGGCCACGGTCAGCGGCGCGGTGAGCCGCCCGGAGGTATGGCCGCCGCCCCGGGGATCATTGCAGCCCAGGGCGCGGACCGCGGCGGTATAGTCTCCGTGGGAGGGCCGGGGCTTGTGTTTCAGGCTGTCGTAGTCGGCGGAACGGACATCACCGTTGTAAATGACCGCCGCCAGCGGATCGCCGGTGGTGCGGCCCTGATAGACACCGGACAGGAAGTGCACTTCCTCTTTTTCCTGCCGAGCGGTGGTCAGCCCGCCCTGCCCCATGCGGCGCAGCAGCTGTTCACGGATAAAGGCCTCGTCCACCGGCAGCCCCGGCGGCACATCCGTCAGCAGGACACCCACCGCCGGACCGTGGGACTCGCCGAAAAGCGTGTAGTGCATCACGATTCCAGCACCTCCCAGTTTCCGCCCAGGGCGGCAAGCTCGCGCCAGAAGGCGGGGTAGGACTTCGCCACCGTCTCAGCGCCGGACAGTGTCACGGGGCCGTCGGCCACCATAGCGGCGCAGCCAGCCAGCAGGGCGATGCGGTGGTCACCGCAGGCAGAGACATCTCCGCCGTGCAGCGCGCTCACGCCGTGGATGACCAGTCCGTCCGGCTGCACCTCTGCCGAAGCGCCCAGCGCGTTCAGCACAGCGGAGACGGCGGTCAGGCGATCGCTCTCCTTCTGCCGCAGGAACGCGGCGTGGGTAAAGCAGGTATTGCGGCCCGGGCGCAGCGCGGCGTACAGGGCCAGCGGCGGCAGAAGGTCCGGGGTATCGGAGATATCGATCTGCTCCGGCAGCTTGTCCAGATAGCGCAAGATGGCCGCGTCGCCCTGGAGATAGGGCGGCGGCGCCAACGGGATACGAAGAGCCTCCCTTCTCTGTCTGGGAAGCAGGGCACGCAGCACCAGCCAATAGGCCGCAGCGGACCAGTCCGGCTCATCCAACAGCGGCGCGGGGCGACAGAACTGCCCGCCGGGGATATGCCAGCCATCGGTGATTTTCTCCACGGTGACGCCGTGGCGAGCCAGGACCGCCAGAGTCATCTGCACATAGGGCCGGGAGACGGCCTCTCCGGTGACGGTAATGTCCGAGTCCCCCGGCAGCAGCGGCAGCGCCAGCAGCATACCGGAAATCAGCTGGGACGTCTCATCTCCCGGCAGCGACCAGTGGCCCGCTGTCAGCGGGCGGGTCAGGGCAAGGCCCTGCTCCGTGCGCCGCAGGCCCAGATCCCCGGGGATAGGACGAGAGAGCAGCCGGTCGGAGCCGGTGAACACCGCGTCGGTGCGGCCAAGGGCCATGAACAGGGGCAGCAGAAAGCGCAGGGTGCTGCCGCTGTCGCCGCAGTCCACCAGCGGCGCCGGGGCGGTCAGGCAGGCCAGCCCCCGGTAGGTCGCCAGCACATCCTGTGCCGCGTGGGGCGGCAGCTCCGTGACCTGGCCCGCCAGAAACCGGCAGATCAGCTCGCGGTGCAGCAGGCTTTTGGAGGGTGGCACCGTGACGGTGCCCCGCAGAGACGAAGGCGTCAATAACAGCTTCATGCTTTATCCTCCCATAAATCGGACAGGGGCACCGTCACCAGTTCACCCTGTCCCATACAGCGGACGATGACCAACTGCACCGTACCGCCGGCGGTTTTTTTATCGTGGCCCACGCAGCGGCGCAGGGCCGCCTCGTCACAGTCGATGGCCGTGGGCAGACCGTACCGCGTCAGCAGCGGCTCCAGCCGCGCCAGCACATCGGTGCCGCCATAGCCATTGGCTATCTGCCAGCGAAGGGTACGGCACATCCCGGCGGCCACAGCCTCGCCATGGGTCCAGGTGTCATACCCGCCGACAGCCTCGTAGCCGTGGCCGAAGGTATGGCCAAAGTTCAGCAGGCGGCGTGCGCCGTGGTCCTCCGCATCACCGGATACCAAGTGCAGCTTGGCCCGTCCGCAGGCGGCGACAAGGGCCGTCAGGGCCTCGCCGCTGTCGCTCCGCAGGCCCTGTTCGGCGGCGGCCAGCAGGGCGGAATCGGCCACCAGCCCGGTCTTGATGACCTCCGCCATACCGGAGGCAAACTGCCGCTGCGGCAGCGTCGCCAGGCAGGCAGGGTCCGACAGCACCAGAGACGGCTGGTGGAACGCACCCAGCAGGTTTTTGCCCTCCGGCAAGTCCAGAGCCGTCTTGCCGCCCAGGGCGCTGTCCACCTGGGCAAGCAGCGTGGTGGGGATATGGGCCAACGGCACGCCCCGCAGCAGCGCCGCGGCGGCAAAGCCCGCCGTTTCCGGCCGGCCCCAGCCCTTC
>OJOO01001398.1_pt1 | contig 10244 bp, 7 predicted proteins | sample 1598171 | NCBI WGS metagenome assembly OJOO01 (sample SAMN01915208, study PRJEB22387) | human gut metagenome | isolation source: stool | host: Homo sapiens | place: USA
TTGTAAGGTCATCTGTATCAATCTGTACAGTGGCGTTTGATGTTTGTGCCTTTCGTCCGATTGTATTTATCCCTAGGGATAAAGTATACATATGACTTGTGCCAATTTTCTGAAGTTTGCCGATACTCCGATTTTTTGAATGGTCAATTTGGGTTTCATCTCCCGTGGTGGTATCATCATCTTCATTCGGTGGAGTATATTGTTGCTTGGGAACTTTGTAGTCAATGTACTTTGATGTCTTTTTGCATACTGGGCATGGAATACTCTTGGTTTCCAGGCCTGTTATCTTTTTTATGGTCAGAACGGCACCGCAGTTCGGACACTTGATTCTTAATAATTCTGATTCCATTTGTTCTATTCTATTATTGTTACCATATCATTACCGGCATAGAATCGCTGAACTTACCCCACATGACAGGGTGCTGCTTGTCCCTTGACAGCTTTTTTACCCCTTGGCTGACAAATTCGAAAAGCTCTTTAGCTGTGATGATCCGATCACGGTTTACGTCGGCTCCGCCTCGTAGTCCCCGTTGCAGGCATGCTGTGAAGAACCCGTTTTTCATGGAAGGAGACTCTATAGAGACTTCATTTTCACGGGAAGAAAGGAACAGCATTACTTTTAACGAAGAGGGGGATATATTCGATGAGTTTCTACGTGGTTCTCTCATCTTTCCAGAGAAACATGCATCTGCAAATATCATTTTGTTCTTGGCTGCACTTTTTGCCATTGTTTTCTTGATGTCTTGATAAGTAATCATTGCATCATAGCCCACAAATCCACCTTTATATCCATGTCCACTAAAAAAAAGGACAATGATGTCTTTGGCTGAGGCTTTATTGAAAATTCGCGTCATACTGCTTAATACATTACTCCGGGTGGCTTGTGCATCGGTTAATAATATTGTTTCTGCTTTCTGATTCTTCTGATATATCCATTGTATGGTCTCTGCATCTTTGGCAGGCAATGTTAAATCATTCTCTGTGCCGGGATAGTCTGCAATGCCTACGGAAACTAAATATATATTCTGTGCCAGGCTTTGCAGGCTAAACAAGCATATGCATATCAGTGAAAATAATATCCGCTTCATTCTCATCTTGTCTGTTGATTAGGCAAATCCGCTGGAGTCAGCATCATTAATATAATCAGGCATATCTGCCAGATAATCATCCGAGGGTATTGCATCCATCTGCTGCTGCAAATCGGCAACTTCCAGTCCTTGGTCTTGTATGTTGTAGACTTCATTTTCGCTGATTACTCCATCTCCATTTACATCGGCTCCCATCAGGTCGAAAGTGCCGTTATGATCCACATCTACCACATAAACTTCTTGTCCGTTTATTTCCAGTTGTCCGATGGTAACCATCGAGCCGTCATCCATGGTTTCATCACTGATTCCTACAATCTGAACTTCATCTTCAACGTGTGCATTTTCATGCTCCACATTGACTATTTCCGGTTCTTCCGTTGCATGATGTTCCGCTACATTATGGCTCTCTTCTGTAGCGTGTTCTGCTGTCTCGTGATTTCCCGAACCACTTGCTCCATAGGAAACGCGGCTTCCGAATTCTGCCCGCTGTTCTGGTGTCATGTCACTCCATTCATTGGCGTAATATGTACCGTATACGCCACCGTGCCATTCAAAGACTCCTCCCGGTCCTACCTCCTGGCGCGCTGCTGCAAAGGCTTCGCTGAAAGACATATCGTCACTGACTGTTGCAACTGGTAACCCTTCTACAGAGATGTGTGAGTCTGGAGAAACGGGAGTAGAGCCATGGCTTGTTGCTGACTGGCTGCCGTGGCTGGGAGCGTCACTGTCATTGGCGGCACTGGAAGAGCTGGTGAAAAAGGTACTGGCGCCACCTAATAAAATTCCAGATATGCCACCTATCGTTACATGTTTCCATGAACTGTCTTTTTTCGCAGGCTGTTCCTTTGCGGTGCTCTGGTCGTTGTTCGGCAATGTTTCTTCGTTGTCGTTCTGTTGCTGGTTAAGAATGGTGTCTTCTGAGTTCATAAGGCTGATATTTTTTAGAATTAATAATGTCTTTTCATATAGAAAACAGCTGACTGTCTTCTACGATGGTATCATCACTGTATATAGCATCGTCCGGCAAAGGAATATCCATCGTTTCTCCTGCTACCCAGTCCATGACGTCTTGCATATCTGATTGGAGGATATCTCCTTCGTCTGGATATTCAATGTCTTCGATGACAATTTCATCATTCTCCGTACTGGCCATGTCTATTCCTTCACTTTCGGTCGGAGAAAGAGGGTCTATGGTGTAGGCTATGTCTGCAGTGACGGGATTTGATATTTCTATAGATATTGTTTCTGGTGCTACTATTCCATCAGCACTGCTTTCCTCTACAGCTTTTAGTGTCTCGTTGTTTTCATTAGAATCAGTTTCCCATACTCTTGTTGAATAGGCTGCCGTTGCAAAAGCTGCTCCTCCTATTGTTGCTCCTGCGCTTGCCGCTACTCCAAGACTCTTAGCGTATTCTGATTCTGAGATTTTCAACTGTTTCTTTTCCATTGCTAATGTTGTCTTTTTATATTTCAAAGGTAAAAATTTGACATGATAATCTATATGTCATCGAGTGCATATTACATGAAGTATAGCGATTCTTGTATGCAATAATCGTATGGGTTATTATCCCAAAGTAATAAGACCATTTTATTCATCAAAGAATGTTTTTGCTGTAGAAGTGACGTGGTTCTTGACTTTGCTGATGGGTATCACAAAGGAGGGAGCGCCTGCTGCGTAACTGGCAATTTCATAGGGAGCATACGAGAAGAAAACGCCATCTTTTGTAATCCATGGGTCTGTTTCGGGCAGAGGGAGGTTGTTGATATTGTATAATTCGTTGTTCAGTTGAAGGTTGTCCATCAGCTCGTCATCGGTCACTACCCCGAAATATTTTTTCAAACCAGCTTTTATGTCGTTTTGTATCGCATAAGGACGCATAATCATGTCTTTTGAGAATTTTTTTCCATCAATTTTCCGAAAGGTGACACCTACGGCAAAACCATATCCATGAGCGCCACCGGCATATGCGTAGCAGTCTTTGATATATGTGATGATTTTGCTTGTCTCATTGGCTTTTTTTATATCTGTGGTTGAATAACCGTCTTCTTCATTGTCGCCTAATCCTTTCGTATAATATGCAAAGAATGTCGAACCGTCGTTCAAGTCACCGTCGTAAGTTCCTCCAAGTTCTTCATTAATCCACTCTCTGATGTTTTGTAACAATATGGCATTACCTGAAGTGGGGTAGTCTATATTCAGCTTGTTGGTGCCGGTAGAGGAATCTATCTCTTTGGAGTACCTTTTTGTCTTCAAGTCATTATTTGACGGTGCTTCGTTTAATGGTTCTTCATAGGGTATGGACGTATTATTCTCTGTAACGATATCAGGCAGATTTACTGTGCTGCTTTGATTTATAATATAAATAATGCTAATCACTGCAGCTACTAATAAGGCTACAAGAAGTGTTTTGCCAACTATAGAAGATTGTTTCTTATCTTTCTCCTTTTCAACAGTACCGGAGAAAATTGTTTCTTCTGGAGCGGCTTTTCTTTCATGTATTATCGTAATGAATTGTTGTACCGAAGCCGGGCGGCTTTCTTTTATTGGTTGCATGGCAGTTCTGATTGCCTTGTCAATCCAGGGAGATATGGTAGAGGGTAATTGTGGCAGTCCATGTTGTGATATGTCTATAGCACTGGGTGGCGTTTGCCCTGAAACCATTTTCAGCAGAGTAGCTCCAAGAGCATAAATATCCGATTGTGGTGAGAAATTGTTTACGCCGCCTGTATTGTACTGCTCCAAGGGGGAGTATCCATGGCTGATACCAACTGGAGTGGTTGTTGTACCGTCACCAGTTTCAGGATCATACTGCTTCGATACGCCAAAGTCAATTAAAACAGTTCTATGCTCCTTTTCATCTATCATTATATTGCCAGGCTTGACGTCTAAATGGTTTATATGGCGCTCATGGAGATAGCTTAAGGCTTGTCCGATACTATCAATGATGGAAATGGCTTCCGTCTCATCAATTTTCCCTTTGGCATTAATTTCTTGTGCCAACGATTTTCCAATGATATATTCCATGCTATAGTAGGAAGTGTCATTCTCCTGAAATACGTCAAGCACTCGTATAATATTCTTGTGATTGAGGTCTGAGATAATCTTAGCCTCTTTTAGAAATTTCTTTTGAAACTTCTCTACAAATTTTTTCTTACTGGTTGTTGGCACTGTTACTGTGCCCGACACATTGTCACGCTCACAATATTCTTTAAAGAAAAACTCCTTTATAGCGACTTTTTTGTCGGTTAGCGTTTGGGTGGCCAAATAGGTGATGCCGAAACCTCCTTGTCCTAAGACTGTTTCTATTTTATATTTTCCTCCTTGCAGAAGAGTTCCGTTTTGTAATTGCATAATCTATAAGATTTATTGATGTGTTATATGGTTGATTGCGAGTAATAGTATGATTGTTGCAGAAAATAAAATCGCATGAAGCTTCTTTCGAGGTGATAACCAAAATATGAGCAAGTCTGGTAAGATGACAAGGCTTGTTATGGCGATAACTCCTCCTACTCCTATGTTGGGTCCAATTATTAGCATTAGAGTCATGACTCCAGCAAAGATGGCCATAAAGCTTTCTTTTGCTATGCTTATGACCTTTGCTCCCTCTTCAGGGGACGTTTTATTAGAAACTACTGTGAGAACAGTTTCGTTGAAAGAAGGAATTTGGGAAGTGATGGCCCTTTGAAGCTTTGAGAACATGCCATGCCAGTTTTTGGGCAATTCATCGGTGCGTAATTCATCTAAAGCCTCATATTCCACGTTTATATCTGCATAGGATTTTTTTGTAGAGAAGAGGGAGAATCGCATGCGGTAAAAAATATCTGGTGCATTATCCACTTCATAATTGAATGAGTCATAAGCTTTTTGTAAACTTAACTCTCGTAGGTTTGATAATAGTTTTTTGAATTTTTGAGAGGTATATGGATAAGTATAAGTCTGTATCTTGGTTTCTGGTATAGTGAATGCTTTTACGGTAAGTGCAATAGAGCTTGCGGTGATTATAATATCTGTAGAAAAATTTCTATCACTTCCTATGAATACCTTTTCTAATGATAGGGTTATTTTGTTTGTTTCCGGCAAAACTATCAATGAACTATCTTCAATAAGAATGGTGTCTTCTGCATGACTTCCTTCAATTTCCTGGATAAAAGTTTCTACAGTTTGTGTTCTTGCATTCTTTTCTGGTTTCATTGCATGCCGTATGGCAGTCATGGTCTTGTTACTGATGTTTCTTTCTTGCAATTCGGCTTCCGGAAAGCCATAGTTCATAATATTAGAAGCGTTGGGAGGCGTTTTTCCGGTCAATGTTTTAAATAATGTAGCTCCTAAGGCATAAATATCGATTGTTATAGGAAAACCTTCTCCATCGCGATAACAGCTTTGTTCAATTGGGGCATAGCCTGGGGTGCCATATCCGATGGCAGTACTTGTTTCAGGTTCTCCTTGTGAATTGTATTGTTTGGAAAGACCGAAATCGATTAATACTATAGAACCATCTTTACGCCGCATTATATTCTTCGGTTTTAGATCAAGATGCAACATCCTATTGTTATGCATGAATTGCAGTGCTTCCCCTATTTGACGGATGCATGTCAAAGCTTCTGATTCGGAGAGACCGTTTTCTGCTTTTATATAAGAATCAAAACTCCCGCCTTCTAAATATTCCATTACGTAATAGCAAGTATTGTTTGCTTCAAAAGCTTCCAGGATGTCTACAATATGTGGATGTTTGAGTTTTGAAAGATTCTTGGCTTCCCGAAGGAATTTTGTTTTATATTCTTTAAAAGCCTTTTCATTGGAACAAGTTACAGTAGTGCCCTCCCTACCATTGAAATTCTTCTGAAAAAATTCTTTTATGGCTACTTGTGTATGGGTATTTAGGCAACCTAACTCTCCTTGAAGTTGTATTGAAGCAAGATAGGCTATACCGGAAGACCCCTGGCCTAAAATACCTTCAATCTTGTAATTGTAAGAATTACCAGATAGAATAGTACCTTTTCTTAATGATTGTTGAGTTCCTTGCATATTAACTTTGAATTTTGTTTTAAATGTTGGTTAGTCTGAAACTGGTCGGGCAGAACATCCGAAATATCGCTGGGTGAAGCTTGCCTGATATTGGGCTTTGCTGAAAGAGAGACAACTTGCATTGTTATGTAAGGTTCCTAACCAATCATATGAATATAAAGTTCCTGACCAATAATAACCAAAATTCTTTTGGCTGGTAATCTTAGTATCGTAGCGTTGACCTGCTGCTGGTAAGAAAATGTAATTTCCACTGGGTCCTGTTATCATATACCCATTGACCCCTTTATATGAAGTCCATTTCCATGAACATTTTTCGCATAATTCCAGTATTTCATTTTTTGTGGGTAAACGCCAGTTTTCTCCCCATTTAATGTGAGCTATATCATAATTGGTGCCACATATATTGGAGGGTGGATTGTTGTTGGGATAATCAGTATTATTTGTAGATGTATTGTTTCCTATAGGGTCTGCCCAGCCATATAAGCCTCCATAATCTTCCGGAGAACTTGCACCTACATTCCAACTTGCCCATTTTACACTTAATCCTAAATCAATTGGTTGGGCCGGAAGATTAGGGATTGGATTTTCTATTGCAACTGCTGTATCGGAGTCCTGAGCAGGCACATTGTAGCTTGTTTTGTTTATTACAAAAATAGAGGTTACCAACAATATTAATATTGCAATAAACCATATTTCCCGGTTTGAAAGATGATTGGCTCGTTTGGGAGGAATGTTGGGTGAACCCGGTTCTTCTTCTGCCTTTGGGGAGATAGAGGGAATTATAGTTGTTTCAGATTCTTCTTCATTATACTGCATTGATGGCTTATTGTTATTAGTCAATAACGATAAAAATTCATCAATGCTTTGTGGACGGTCTCTACGGCGCGGTTGCATGGCTTTCTCAATTGTATCGGCCGTTGATTGGGATATACTTGGTGGAAGTGGAGGAAGCCCGTCGTCATTCACATCACTGGCATCAGGTGGAGTCTCATTTGTCAAGAGCTTGTATAAAGTTGCTCCCAAAGAATAGATATCTGTTGCAGGAGAAAAGGTACTGACGCCTCCTTGCTTATATTGCTCCATTGGAGCATACCCGGCACTGATGCCTATAGGGGTTGTACTGGTTTGATGCCCTTCACCGTCATAGCGTTTGGATAGTCCAAAGTCTATAAGGGTGGCGTTGTTATTATTGTCTAACAATACATTCCCTGGCTTTATGTCGAGGTGGTTCATTTGGTGCTGATGAATAAACTTTAAGGCATCAGCCAGCTGGTAGATATAATGGAGGGCCTCAGACTCTCTGACTGCTCCATTCCTTTTTAGATATTCTGCAAGAGAGCCATTTCCCATGTATTCCATTACATAGTAGGCTGTCCCATTTTCTTCGAACACATCAATGATACGAATGATGTGAGGATGATTCAGCCCGGCTATCATCCGGGCTTCCTTTACGAACTTCTGGCGGAAACGTGCTACTAATTCTTGACTGCCTTGTGAACCGACTGATACATGGGAAGTTGCAACGTCACGGTTGCAATGTTCCTTCATGAAGAATTCTTTAATAGCTACCTTGCGTTCTAAGGCCACTTGTGTGGCAAGATAGGTGATGCCAAAGCCGCCTTGTCCCAAGACTGTTTCTATTTTATATTTTCCTCCTTGGAGGAGAGTGCCGGATTGTAATTGCATAGCTTTTTATTTTGGTGGAAATTGAAATGGTAATCTATATACAGATGGCGATTCTTGTATGAAATAATCGTATAGAAGGAAGTACCTGCTATCTCTACGCGAACTCTATTACTCATTCTCAAGTTTGCGTAGATTTTTTTGGGCAGTTTCACTTCCTTGTTCTGCAGCTTTTCGATACCATTTTATTGCTTCTGCCTTGTTCTTAGGAATACCGGGTTTTCCATATTCGTATATTAGCCCTAAATTAAAAGATGCACTAGCATTGCCTTGTTCTATTGCCATTTTATACCACTTTACTGCTTCCAAGGCATTTTCTTTCTCGTATATATCTCCTAGTCGTTTTAAGGCTTCAGCATCCCCTCTCTCTGCAGCCATTTTATACCATTTTATAGCTTCTGGGTCTTTTTTTCTGGCTCCATTGGAATATATCTCTCCTAATTTTTTTTGGGCTTTGATATCTCCTTGTTCTGCAGCTTTCTTATACCACTTTATAGCTTCGTCTATATCTTCTGGAATGCCTACCTTGTAGAAAAACATATTGCCTAGTCTATACTGTGCATCCACATTTTCTTGTTCTGCCGCTTTCTTATACCATTTTGCAGCTTCTACCCTATTTTGAGAAATACCTTGCCCATAATCGTACATATATCCCAATTTATATTGGGCACTTGCAATGCCTTGTTCTGCTGCTTTTTGATACCATTTTATTGCTTCCGAATAATTTCGCGTAACATTAAGTCCCGTATAATACAAGTTCCCCAGTTCATTTTGGGCTTTTGCATTTCCTTGATTTGCTGCTTTTTGATACCATTTTTCAGCTTCAGTAGCATTCTTTGCGACATCCCGACCAAGAAAGTACATTCTTCCTAACTCATATTGGGCCTCTGTATTCCCTTGCTCTGCTGCTTTGGCTGTTTCCTTAAAACCGTTCTTTTTCTTTGGAGGCATATTGGCACTCATGGCACTCAGGTTTGCTGTTTCGGTGTTTTGTTGCGCAGGGCGTTCTACATTCCCGGTCGCTGCATTTTCTTTTACATGAGAATTCGGGTTTATATTTTCAGCAGATGTGCCTGCATGTACTGTTACTGATGATGCGTTATCCGGTTCAGAATTTGTTACAGTGTCTGTTGCGGACAGCCATTCTGTTTCTGTATCTGTATCGGAGTTGGAACCTGTGCTGGAAGTAATATAGGCTATAATTCCTCCAATAGACAGAACAGCTATTAGGACAAGAATAATATATTTTAGATTTTTGGGGTGGGGCTGGGAAGATATGTCGTCACTTGAAGGCATAGTCTGTTCTTCATTGGCGGATGTTTGGATAACCGTAGCTTCCTCCAGCGTTATTCCTATATCTTCTTTGGGAGTTGTTTCCGTATCCTTATTTTCCAATATACTTAAAAATGCGGCTACACTTTGCGGTCTGTCTTTTTTCATAGCCGACATGACTTTTGCGATACTGGCTATTAACGAATCGCTTACTTGACGTTTTTGTAGCTCATATGCAGGAAAACCGTCATTCAATATTTCTGAAGCCTCTGGTGGACGGATTCCCGTCAACATCTTATACATAGTTGCACCAAGCGCATACACGTCCATCGTTGCCGGGAAGTCTTTACCTTCATGATAATTACTCTGTTCTATCGGTGCATATCCGGGTGTGCCGCTTCCCACTGTAGTGCTTGTTTCCGGTTTCCCGTTTTCATCATATTGCTTGGACAAGCCAAAATCGATAAGTACGGCTTCCTTATTCTTACGGAGCATGATATTACCGGGTTTCAAGTCTAGATGAAGCATCTTGTGAGCGTGCATGTAAGATAGAGCGGAGCCGATTTGTTTGGCATACTCAATGCTTTCTGCTTCCGTCAAGCTTTTGTGTTGCGCGATGTATGTGTCCAGGTTTCCTCCATCTACATATTCCATGGCGTAATAGACTGTGTTGTTGGCCTCGAAGTATTCCAGCACTTTAACGATATGAGGATGGTTCAGCTTACTTAGGTTTTCGGCTTCGCGCGAAAACTTCTTTTTGTAGTCATAATAGACCCCTCCTCTGCTTCCACAAGTAACAGTGTTTTCTTCTCGTCCATTGATGTCTCTCATGAAGAACTCCTTGATGGCAACTTGTATGGTTGTTTCGAGTTCACCCAGTGATCCGGAAACTTTGACTTGGGTCATAGCCAAGTAGGTGATGCCGAAAGAGCCTTGACCCAATACCCTTTCTATGGTATAGGTGTGTGACTTACCATATAAAATGGTGTTTTGTTTAAGTGTGTTGTCATTTATATTACTCATATTATTAAATAGTTGAATTGTTGTTAGTTCCTCCTTGGGGGAAAGAACCTAATTGTAATTGCATAGTTTTTTTATTTTGGCGGAATTTAAAATTAAAATAATGCAAACTATAACAGTTTATTCTGATACGGGGCGAACGGAATTTCCCTCCT
>OJOO01001406.1_pt1 | contig 10206 bp, 7 predicted proteins | sample 1598171 | NCBI WGS metagenome assembly OJOO01 (sample SAMN01915208, study PRJEB22387) | human gut metagenome | isolation source: stool | host: Homo sapiens | place: USA
GTGCTCTTCCGATCTCAGTGTCAGGATAAATAAAGCAGCCATTGCAACCGTATTGATCTTGCCAAGATTTGTGATTCCGATCACAATCCATAAGATGATCAGTACACCGATCACCAGACACCATACCCATCTGCCGGTATGAAGAACACCATTTGCTGCAAGTGCCCCATCATAAATCATAATCGCTGTCCAGCCAACCAGCTGCAGCACATTCAGGAAGGAGAAGAAGATTCCTCCCTTCTCGCCAAAACTCATTTTTACTGTTTCCATTGCACTTCGTCTGGTTTTTCCACCAATTACTCCGGCAAGGAAAAGCATCATGCATCCTATGATATGACCAATAATAATCGCCAGAACTCCTTTTCCGAATCCAAGCGGCGCAAAGTAAGTACCGGTCAGGATCTCTGCAAGGGACACGCCTGCCCCAAACCAGATCAGTCCATTTTCAAAGATAGAGGTTCTCTTTTCATTCATACTTCTATTCCTCCACTTTGCTTTCTGTATATTCATTTTTAATTGCAAATCCGTGATTCATCGGACCACTGCCTTTACCAAGATCCAGCATTGCTGCAAGTGCTCCGGATATATATTTCTTCGCACGTTCTACTGACTCATCCAAATCATATTCTTTTGCAAGATTTGATGCGATCGCACTGGATAAAGTACATCCTGTTCCGTGCGTGTTCGGATTGTCGATCCGCTCTCCGTAGAACCACTTATATCCACCATCTCTCCACAGCAGATCATTGGCATCGTTCAGTTGATGTCCGCCCTTACAAAGAACTGCACAGTGATATTTGGTGCCGATCTCTTCTGCTGCTCTTATCATATCCGCCTGCGACTGGATTTTCATACCTGCAAGCACTTCTGCTTCCGGGATATTCGGAGTCAGAACGGTTGCCATCGGAAGCAGGCAGCTCTTCAGCGCATCAATCGCTTCCTCGCTGATCAGTCTTGCTCCACTTGTTGCTACCATAACCGGATCAACTACAATATTTTTCGCATCATATTCTTTTAATTTGTCTGCGATCTTTGTGATCAGACCACTTGAAGATACCATTCCAATCTTCACTGCATCCGGGTAAATATCCGTGAAAATATTATCCAGCTGTTCTCCTAGGAATTCCGGCGTTACCTCCATAATTCCGGTAACTCCGGTTGTATTCTGTGCAGTAAGAGCCGTAATTGCGCTCATAGCATAGACTCCGTTACTGATCATTGTTTTGATATCTGCCTGGATACCTGCTCCTCCGCTTGAATCGCTTCCTGCAATTGTAAGTGCTGTTCTCATTTAACTCTCTTCCTCTCTTTTTCCATAATTGTGAACTACTCGGCAACTAAGTTACCAGAGCATCTGGATTTTGGCGGGATACCGCCTTTTTTCAGGGTGCGTCCATGACACCAATACTGCTTACCTTTCGGCTATACAACTACTTTTATTATTTCTGGATTTTTTAGTCCGGTTATGGACAGTTTCTTCTGCTTTCCGGATACGGAAAGATTGTGCATCTCCGGCACGCAGTGCCTTTTATTTCATAGGAAGTTCCTTCGGAATTTCCTATGAAATAAAAGAAACACCTGTCATGCACAAGTGTCTCTGAAAAAATCAATATGACTTCCTGCGACGGCATGATCCGTATCAGGTAAAAAGGGGGCGATGCTCTTTTGCTTCCTCTCAGTCTGTCTTTCACCGGCTCCCCCGTCTTTATTATTCTGTCTCTCCAAGTGTTGTCTGCTATGTAACTCCTGTTAGACTCTCTCTGGTTCTGGATAAGCCTCTCCAAAAGTTTCAACAGTCACTTTTTTCATCTTCTGTTCTTCCAGCGGTCTGTCACTGTAGTCTGTTGCCGTCTCAGCAATTTTATTTACAACATCCATACCTTCTGTAACTTTACCAAAAGCTGCATATGCGCCGTCAAGATGTGGTGAAGTCTTATGCATGATGAAAAACTGTGATCCTGCCGAATCCGGATGCATTGCACGCGCCATAGAAAGAACGCCCGGTTCATGCTTCAGATCATTTGCAAAACCGTTCTGCTTAAATTCTCCTTTGATACTGTATCCAGGGCCACCCATTCCGGTTCCGTCCGGATCGCCGCCCTGGATCATAAAACCGGGAATGACACGATGAAAGATTTTTCCATCGTAGAAATGTTTGTTTGCCAAGCTGATAAAGTTGTTGACGGTATTTGGTGCGATTTCAGGATAGAGTTCGCCCTTCATCACATCACCGTTTTCCATTGTGATCGTAATAACAGGATTTGACATGATAAACGCTCCTTTTTCTTTTCATTTTTCAGCTGTTACAGCTGTCAGAACTCATTATAATATGGAAAGAACAAAGGCGCAAGAAAAAGAATAGATGAGGAAATTATGGAAAGAGAAATTGATTTAAAGAAAATATCTGATGGAAAATTATATACAAATAAAGATATGGTAAAGGCAGGATGCGGTGAATGTCAGGGGTGTTCTGACTGCTGTCGGGGGATGGGAAACTCGATTTTTCTGGATCCAATGGATATTTACCGGCTGACAACAGGATTGGAATGTACGTTTGAAGATCTTTTAAGTACCTGTGTGGAACTTCAGGTGGTGGACGGATTTATCCAGCCGAATATGAAGATGACCGGAAAGGAAGAACAGTGTCCGTTTTTAAATGAAAAAGGCCGCTGTAACATCCATGCGATCCGCCCGGGGATCTGTCGGTTATTTCCACTGGGAAGATGCTATGACGGTGAAGGTGGATTTCAGTATTTTCTTCAGATATATGAGTGCAAAAAAGAGCCGAAGTCCAAAGTAAAGATTAAAAACTGGCTGGGCGTGGAAGAAATCGGAAGATATGAGAACTTTGTGGCACAGTGGCACTATTTTCAGAAAGATGCCCGGAAGGTGTTGGGGGAAATTTCACAGGAAGCACTGGTAAAGAAACTTCATCTGTATCTGCTGACACTGTTTTATCAGAAACCCTATGATGGAAAACGGGATTTTTACAATCAGTTTGAGCAACGACTTCAGGAAGCAAAACAGCAGATTGGTATCGCTGGATAAACAAAATCAGACAATACTCGTTCCGGTGTACACAGATACGGAGAGAGTTCCTGCCCGTATAAAAGGCGATAAATGATCAGGGAACGATCAGGTTGCTTTCAGCGAATCCCTGTAGGGGATATAGGAAGTATCGAAAAGACAGAGCTCATCGAGACTGTTAAACTCCCGGACAATACCTTCTGGATATTTTCGAAGAGTCAGGGAAAGTTCGTCCAGATGATTACTGTAAAAAGCTTCCCAACTGAGGTCTTTTGAGCCAGGGTCATCGTATTCTTTCTGCATCAGTTCACAGAAACGGGCAGAAAACTGATTATCCCAGTAAGCGGGACCGGTCATATACCAGCAATTGCTGCCACCTTTTCGAATACGGGAAATTTTTCCGTTAAAACCGGTAGTAACACATAACTTGTCTGTTTTTTCTGAAGAAAAAGTACCGGCGTAATAAGATTCATATACATAAGAATCAAAAATATTTTCCATACAGTACAGATCAGAACAACAGATGTATGAATTCTTCAGCACTTTTCGTGCGGCATAAATAGATGAAAGATTATTTCGGACTGTATACTCTGTATTTTCAATCAGATACACACCATATTTTTCTGCCAGATAAGAAAATGCTTCTTTTTGATGACCAACCACGATATAGATTTCCGGAATCTCAGCCTCGATCAGCTGACGGATCATCCTTTCAATAAGAATCTCTCCCTTGACTTTCAGAAAAGCTTTAGGCTTCGTATCAGACAGAGGTTTGAACCGGGAACACATACCGGCGGCAAGGATGATGGCATTGTCTACATGATAAGGACGGAGCGCATCATAATTTCCGTTTTGAAAGCAGTCATCGAACTCAGACTTTACCATAACGAAAGAATCCTCCTGTGAATAAAACACAATAATAACGTTACGATTGTAGTGCAGTTTTCAGGGAATGTCAAGAAAAATGGTGTGGGGGAGAAAAGGCTGCAACCAAAAAACACATAAAGAGACGGAAATGTAAGAAATCTGTAACGAAATATGATTAGAATATTAATATAAGTATAATACAATAAATAAAAAGTGTACGTTTGTATGTACGGAAAAATACAGGAGGGGAACAGATGAAAAAGAGAAGAGGCATATTATTCGCTTTGGGAATTGTACTGACATTATCGGTGGCTGTTCCGGCGGTAGCAGCAGAAAATGTAACAGGTACTACTGTTACACAGGATTCTGCCGAGAATGAACAAGAGCAGGAAGCACCGAAAGAAAATAGCACAGATGCAGCTCAGATTCCACAGATACAGGATGAAGAAAAAACTGCGGACGCTGATGGGAAAGAAAAAGAAGTCACACCGACATGGGAAAAATATGAAACAGAGAACGGCGATGTTTGGCGGTTAAAACTGGGTGAGAGTACTCCACCGGACAATGATGGCTATGCACGTGACACGGTCTATACCAATAATGGAAATACATACTATATTAATAAAGATGGAGATATGTCGACCGGATACGTCAAAGTGGATGATTCAGCAACAGATCCGTCAGCTGATAAACTCGAACCGGGATTGTACTATTTTTCAAAAGAAGGAAACGATCCTTCCGCAGATACTCTTGGAAGTATGTTGAAAGACTGTTGGGCACAGGAAGCAGATGAAAACGGTGCATGGCATTATCTGGGATCCGATGGAAAAGCGGTAAATACCGGAGAAAAAGCAGGATGGCAGCAGCCTGAAAAAGACTGGTATTATCTGAAAGAGGATGGAACCATTGATACTTCTAAAGCAGGCTGGGTGCAGATTGAAAATGTATGGATGAAAGCCGGCAAAGGTGTGGCAACTATTCAGAAAGCAGGCTGGTATCAGATTGAAAACAGATGGTATATGCTGAAAAACGATGGAAGCAGAGACACTTCTAAAGTGAACTGGCAGCAGATCAACGGAAACTGGTACTTCCTGAAAGCTGACGGAAGCAGAGATACTTCGAAAACCGGTATGCAGACAGGAATAAATGGAAAAACCTATTTTTTGAATGCAGAAGGAGTACCACAGAACGGATTCCAGACAGTAAACGGCGTTGCCTATTATTTTGATGTACAGGCAGGAACAGCAAGACAGCTGGGAAATAATTGGCAGCAGATGAATGGTTCCTGGTACTGGATCGAAAACGGAAGGGTGGCAACCGGCTGGAGAGTAATCAATGGTAAGTGGTATTATCTGAATCCGGCAGACGGAAGAATGCTCACCGGATTCTATAAGGATGCAACCGGACAGTTGTTCTACAGTGATGGAAGCGGCGCAATGTTAAGTACTACCGGCTGGTATCTGATGAATGGAACCTGGTACTGGGTAAATGGAAACGGATCTCTGGCAACCGGCTGGATCAATGTTGGCGGAACCTGGTACTACATGGGTGAAAACGGTGCTATGAAAACCGGCTGGTATCAGGTGAAAGGTGTATGGTATTATTCCAATGGAAGCGGAGCGATGCAGACCGGCTGGCTGAATCGTGGAGGAACCTGGTATTATCTGACGGGAAGCGGAGCGATGGCAACCGGTTGGATCAATCTGGGAGGAACCTGGTATTACCTGAACCCGGGCAATGGTGATATGAAAATTGGTTGGTATCAGGTGAATGGTGCATGGTATTATTCCAATGGAAGCGGAGCGATGCAGACCGGCTGGCTGAATCGTGGAGGAACCTGGTATTATCTGACGGGAAGCGGAGCGATGGCAACCGGTTGGATCAATCTGGGAGGAACCTGGTATTACCTGAACCCAGGCAATGGTGATATGGTGGGTGCCGGCTGGCATCTGATCAATAACAAATGGTATTACTTTGGCGGAAGTGGTGCTATGTACAGCAATCGCTGGATCGGTAACTATTATGTCGGTGGAAACGGTGAGATGCTGACGAACACCTGGGTTGGTTCTTACTGGGTTGGAGCAGATGGAAAATGGATTCCTAATTATGACCCGGATGTTAATGCCAACTGGGTGAAATCCGGAAATACCTGGTACTATCAGAGACCGGATGGAAGCAAACTGACAAATTCATGGAAGAGAATTAATGGAAGCTGGTATTACTTTGGCGCAGACGGTGCCATGACAACCGGATGGAAATATGTAGATGGTTATAAATTCTACTTTGGCACAGATGGAAAAATGGTACAGGATGTAGACAAGCTGATTGGGAAACAGTCCAGCTACAGAATTACCGTAAACAGAGTTAAGTGTCAGGTTACTGTATATGCGGCAAATGAAACCGGTAATTATTGTATTCCGGTAAAAACATTTACCTGCTCGGTAGGTAAAGCAGGAACACCAACACATGCAGGAACCTATGCAACCCTGAAGAAACAGAATCCAGTAGAGTTGATGGGACCGTCTTGGGGTAAATATGGAACACAGATTAATAATTATGGTGACTGGTTCCATTCGGTAGCCTGCAGTAATCCGGATCCAACTTATGCGCTGGCAGCTGGAAATTATAATATGTTAGGTCAGCCGGCATCCCATGGATGTGTACGTCTTTGTGTACGAGATGCAAAATGGATCTATGATAATTGTGGTCTGTACACAAGAGTTGATATTTCGGATACCGAGTACACACCGTTTGACAAAGCACCGACTATTAAGATTCCGGCAAGTCAGAACTGGGATCCTACGGATGCAGATGCAAAAAGATAAATACATCGAACAGATCAGAAGAAGTCTTCTGATCTGTTTTTCGTTATATTACATATCAATAATTGATCCAGTGAATCAATTTTGATTTACGCGAGCAACGAGCCAAAGTCCGTGCTTGCACGAGACCTTAGCGACTGCCGCGATAACTTGTGAAATTCGCGTAGCGTGTTGCTTATAGTTTATAAGTATAAGTGACTTAATAAAGAAAGCAGGTGATCTGTTTCTTACGATTTGCTGAATATCTGCTTTTTAGGCTTGAAAAGCCCCTGTAATTGTACTAGAATAAGACAGGTATAAGGAAAAAGATCCCATTTGAGAGGAGAATGATAATGAAAAGGAGAGCAAGTCTTTTATTTGGACTGGGAGTTTTAGTTTCTTTATCGATGTCTGTTCCAACCTATGCGGCTACGGATAACACACAGAGTATTCCACAGACGCAGGAAGCACAGCAGAATGAAGAAGGAACAGAAATCAGTAGTTATAAAATATCTGAAAAAACAGCGGATGGTCAGTGGCAGTTGCAGGATCAGAATGGAAATGTCGTGACCGGACATAATGGTTTTTATATAATGGGCGAATATTGCTATTATGTAGATGCAAAAGGTTATATCTGTACTGGATTTGTGGATGCAGCAGCGGATGAAACAACAGGAAAAGTTAATGTCTATCTTGCATCTGGCAAACCCGCAGACAGTGTTGCGGCAGGTACATACTATGCATCAAAAGATGGAGATACACCGGAAAAAGGCCTGGGAAATATCCAGAAGAGCAGCTGGGTAAAAGACAATACTGTGTGGAGATATCTGGATGAAAATGGTCGGGCAGTGGATACAAAAGAAAAAGCTGGCTGGCAGAATATCCAGAAAACCTGGTATGCTCTGAAAACAGACGGTACGGTAGACGAGTCTGTGAATGGCTGGGCAAATGTCGGCGATATCTGGTTCAACAGCACAAAAGGTGTGGGAACAATTAAAACCGGCTGGCAGAATGTGGCAGATAAAACCTGGCTTTATCTGAAAGATGACGGTACTGCCGACAAAACAAAGAACGGTATGCAGAACATCAATGACAAAGTATATTTCCTGAAAGACGGTGTTGCACAGTCCGGAAAGCAGGCAGTCAATGGAAAAGAGTATATGTTTGATGCGGCAAAGGGAACTGCAACACAGGTGCTTGGTAATGGCTGGCAGAAGATTGATGGCAATTGGTACTGGTACGAAAACGAAGCACCGGCAAAAGGCTGGAGAGTAATCAATGGCAAATGGTACTATATGGAAACTAGTACCGGTGTTATGAAGACCGGATTTTTCCGTGATGCAAACGGCGGTCTGTACTACAGCGACGGAAGCGGAGCTATGGTAGGCAATCCGGGATGGAATGTGATCGGCGGTAAGTGGTACTGGATGAATTCCAATGGTTCTATTTACAGTGGCTGGCTGAGTCGTCCGAGCGGCTGGTATTATCTGAATGCCGATGGTTCTATGGCAACCGGTTGGGCAAAAGTAGGAAATACCTGGTATTATATGAATGGAAGCGGAGCGATGCAGACCGGTTGGGTTAAAACAGCCAGTGGTTGGTATTATCTGACAGGAAGTGGAGCAATGGCGACCGGTTGGTATGTAGTTGGTGGAAACTGGTACTACAGTAATTCTGACGGAACAATGCAGACTGGCTGGGTAAAAGTAGGAAACAACTGGTATTATATGGATGGAAGCGGAGCAATGGCAGCAAATCGCTGGATCGGCAACTATTATGTGACAGGAAGCGGAGCAATGGCAACCAATACATGGATCGGTTCTTATTGGGTAGGGGCTGATGGAAAATGGGTTCCTGGATATGGAAGCAGTGCTGGGACAACAGCAGGTACTGGTGGAGCCGGCTGGCAGCAGGTAGGAAATACTTGGTATTATGCAGACAGTAATGGAAACAGAGTTGCAAACAGATGGCTGAGAATCAAAGGCAGCTGGTATTATTTTGAATCGAACGGAGCAATGGCAACCGGTTGGAAACGTATCAATGGTTACAAGTATTATTTCAATGCTTCCGGAGCAATGGTACAGGATCTTGACAGCGTCATCGGACGTCAGTCTTCCTACTATATCACTGTAAACCGTGTAGCATGTCAGGTAATGGTATATGCAAAGAGTGAAACAGGAAAATACGATATTCCGGTAAAAACATTTACATGTTCTGTTGGACTGCCAGGCACACCAACACCGACAGGTACGTTTACAACACCTGCAAAATATCGTTGGCATACCCTGATGGGACCATCTTATGGTCAGTATTGTACAAGAATCGTAGGTGGTGTATTATTCCACTCTGTAGCTGGTTCTAACATGACCAGTCACAATCTGAGTGCCGGTAACTATAATATGCTTGGTCAGCCGGCATCTCATGGATGTGTGCGACTCTGCGTAAGAGATGCAAAATGGATCTATGATAATTGTGCACTTGGAACCACAGTAACAATTTCTGATACAGCAGCAATGCTGTTTGATAAACCGGCAACAATTAAGATTCCGGCAGGTCAGGATTGGGATCCAACAGACCCAAACGTATAATTATATAATAGAAAACTGTCCGTAGACTGAAATGTTTACGGACAGTTTTTTGCTTTACAGGAAATTGTGTTCCTGTAAAGCAAAAAACGTTCCGCGAGGATGCGCACTTCGGCGTATAAGGTAGATGTCGCAAGCGACCGCCGCAGGCGCGAGAATGTGCCAAGGCACATTCTTTGTTCTTGCGTTGCATATCAATAACTGGCCCGGTGGACCAATTTTGATTTTACGGAAAACATAAAACACCAGGTAACGAGAGATTACCTGGTGTACATGAAAATTCATATTTTATTTTTGAAAAGCAGATCATGTGGTCTGATACGCGGTGAAACAACAAAGGGGTATTAGTAATGTTCAAGAATTTCCCGGATTCGCTGTGGAAAATCAGCACTCATATTTTTTGATTTTACATAGGCGGCAAGAAAATCAAGAACTCCTGTTTCAGTATCACGGCTTTGAGAAATGGCATTTAAGAATGCCTGCTGTTCTTTATAGGCTTCTTTTGAAATAGCAGCAACATATGCTTTACCGGTTCTTGTATAAGATTTCCCAATCGAATCAACTTTCAGATAACCTTTATTTTCAAGGAGAACCAGTGCGGGAGCTACCGTATTTCTTTTTAAAGCAGGCGATGCTTTTAAAATTTCCGAAATCAGACAAGGATGATCCATATTCCATATGGTATTCATAATCTGTTCTTCCCTGGGTGTCAATCCATACATATTTCTATCCTCCGTAAAATTACATATTCTATAGTAGTTTCGTAACTATTCAGTAGCCACTGTCCCACGAGGTGTTTTGACATGAATATGTCAAAATCCCGAGACATACAAGCCAAAATGCCATCACCGAAGGTGATTTTTTATGCATTTACTGTAAAACCCCTTACCTTCCGTATGGAAAAAAGCGCAAACTATCCCTATCAT